>Ga0102940_1000308_pt1 | contig 34215 bp, 23 predicted proteins | sample SalPonR2_C_D1_MG_FD_78215 | JGI IMG/M metagenome (GOLD analysis project Ga0102940, IMG submission 78215) | Salt pond soil microbial communities from South San Francisco under conditions of wetland restoration - Salt Pond MetaG R2_C_D1_MG | ecosystem: Environmental > Aquatic > Marine > Intertidal... | reverse complement strand
TATACCGAAATCATATACTCCAAAAGCTAGGTCAAACTAACTCCGAATACCCGAGAAATACCTCGTAAACTCATACCTTCTAATAGGGCTTTGCGAATCTTTTCTTTTATCGGTTCACTAATATTATGATGATTCGGAGATACAAATTGGCGTCCACAGTCTTTACATTTATGATTTTGACGGCCATAGTGGGTATGGCCATTTTTGGTTATATTTGAACCAAGACATTTTGGGCAGTGCATTATGTATATGATTTTTTGCAACATCAAATATACGCACTGCCTTTTTTATCTGTTCATCCTTACATTGAAGTTGTTTAAAAACTCCTCACTGAGCCCTTGGCAACACATTGAAAGCCAATACGGCAGCTCTTTTTTCCCTTCGTCCGTCTGAGGCGGATGGCTACGAGAAAAAAAGTTTAAATTGCTTCAATATAAAATAGACAATATCTTACTCATTAATGAGAATTAAAAGCATACTCAATAGGCCACATCCTTTTATTTTTAACCGGTATAGTGTCCTCTTGCCATCATGCCTTACTTTTTTAGTTCTATTTATTCTTAAGCCTTTTGAATTCGATTCCTATTTGACAAAACGACTGATTTTTTGGAGTTTGATTTTTGCTGCTACGGTGGGCACTACTATCTTTTGTAGTGTGGCTGTGGTGAAAAAGATTTTTAGAAAGACCATTGAGGAAAACTGGACCTTAAAGCATGAGGTATTATTAATTCTTGGGGTTGTAGCCATTATTAGCCTAGAAGTTTACGTGCTTTTCCTGCTATTAAGTCCCGGTATCGGTAAGAGGGAACTATTTAATTTGGTTGTATTTCGGACTCTGGCCATTAGTTTTTTTCCCGTGCTTATTTTGGTGCTTTACGAGCAAAATCATCATCAAAAATTACAGAGGCAAAGGGCAGAGAGATTCAATCAAGAGCTACTTAAAAACCAAAATTCAGAAGCTCAAAATCCTCATAAAAGCACTTATTCTGGAAAAGTAGTGTTAGTGGCAGAAAACGAGAAAGTTGCATTACAGGTTGACACCATGAATTTGGTTTTTGCAAAGGCTGAGGGGAATTATGTGGAGGTCTTTTATCACCATGCAGAAAAAGTACAAAAAGAACTCATCAGAAACAGTCTGAAGGCAATTGAAGGGTATCTCCCAGCGGCAGATTTTTTTCGTTGCCACAAAAGCTTTGTAGTTAACCTGCATCATATCCAAAAGGTAGAGGGCAATGCTCGCAACTTAGAACTAATTTTAGAGGATATAGAGGAGCACATCCCCGTTTCTCGTGCCAAATCTGAAAGGCTACTTCAGCTTTTTCAACAAAAAGCCTAATACACTTTCCTTAAACCTTCCCATTGCTCCCAAATAGGGGGCTATTCTTCCCAAAATGTCATTAGAGCGGTTCTTTTAGTGATTTTCAACTCAACTTTGCGACATCAAAAAATCAAATGAATACTCCAATGGAAACCTTGTTCAATTGGGGATTTGATAAGACTACTTATTCGAAGGACCCGTCGAGCGAGTTTTGGATTGATAAAGCGACCCATCGGGTACTACAAATGAAGGAAAGTTTAGACAACTTCTTTAAAGTGAAATTAGATGACACGTTATAGACCTATTATGTTTTTGGTATGGCTAATTGTTGCCTCTTCTTGTTCTTATCTCAAAAACGTTCAGTTGCTCACCGGAGGTCACATCGGCCGTAAGAATTACGTGCAAACGCTCCCTTTTGAATGGCGAAAGGAACTTATTGTGGTAAAAGCACGCCTTAACTCAGACACGACACAACGAGAATTCATTTTCGATACGGGAGCATTTAACAGCAAGGTGGAAAGTGATTTGGCCAATGTGCTGGGTTTAAAAGTGGTTACTGAAAAAACCAACAGCACGGCCTCCGGCATTAACCGAAAAATAGAGGTGGTACGGATTGATTCTTTGCTACTCGGTGAAACTGCTATTTACAGCCTGGGAGCCGGCAAGCTTACCTACGCACCCACATCTGCAAGCCCTTGTATTGCAGCAAGTGGCATTATTGGGGCAAACCTAATCAAGTTGGCACACTGGAAAATAGACTATGAAAAGCAGCTTCTGCATTTTTCTGATACCCCATTCAAAGTGGTAGAAAGAAGTTATGTGTTGCCCTTTGAGCGCCCCTTACTTTCAGGAACACCGAGCATTAACCTGGAAGTTGAAGGTAAAAAAGTGGAAAATATTTTGTTTGATGTGGGCTATAATGGCGGTTTAATTTTGCCTATAGCGGTCGCTAGTCATTTTGAAAATACCGAATCGAAAATCATTCTTGACCAATCTACTTCGGGGATTTATGGCACCAATACCGATTCTTTACTCGTCAAAAAATTGGAGGTCAATGTGGGCGGAGTTAAAACCCGAATACCTGTAGAATTTTCTTCGCTCAATAAAGCCCTATTGGGCAATGAGTTTTTGAAGCATTTCGTGGTGATTATTAACTACGATACAAAGAAAATCTACCTGCAAAAGCAGCAAGAAGTGCGCATTGCTACTCCACCTGGTTTTTCGGTAGCAATTCAAAACGACTCGCTTTGGGTGGTCAGCCGTACTGCGCCCGAAATACCTCTTAATTTGGGAGAAACCCTATTATCGGTAAATGGCAAAAAGCCCAACGAGCTATTTATTTCTCATTGTGATTATGTGATCAATATTGGAAAATTGTTTGAGCAAGATCGTTTGGTGGTTCAGAAAATGGACGGCTCTTTTTTAAATATCCCAACTGAATAGAATTATGAAAAGATCAATTTTACCTTTAGTCATTTCATTTTTAATTTCTTCAAATCTTGTTGCTCAGGCAGACACAAGCCAAATGCTCGATTCCTTCATCCAAAACACCCTGGAAAGGTCGGAAATTGTGCCTTCTGTGAGTATTGCCATTGTGAGCGATAAGGAGGTTTTATACCAGCAAACTTTTGGCTATGCCGATTGGGAGAAGGAACAACCCGCAACGAATCAAAATAATTATTACATCGCTTCCTGCACCAAAGCCTTTAATGGACTTTTAGCCCACATTTTGGCAGAAGAAGGAAAACTAGAACTCAATGCGCCCATTTTAAACTACAAGCCTTTTAAAGATTTCAAAAGGAAAGATGTCTTCCAAAACATTACTATTTTGGATTTGCTTTCGCACCAAAGTGGGATTGACAATCCTTATCTTTCTTTCCGGTTGGCTTATACAGGTGATTATACCGATGCGGAGATTCTAAAGCTCATCGAAGAAGAAACTGAAAGTAATGAAGCAGGGAAAGCTTTTGAATACACCAACTTTGGCTACTATTTATTCGACTACCTGCTGCAAGCCGAGCTCGGAAAAAGTTGGAAAGATTTACTGGACGAAAAGCTTTTTCAGCCCCTCGGCATGGAAAACAGTACAGCGTATGCCTCAAAAGTACCTGTGGAAAAACTAGCACGTCCGCATAGTGGCGTGTTCCAAGGGAAGGTAAACGTTTCTCTTTTGCAAAAGAGCGATGCATTGATGCACGCAGCTGGTGGTCTGATGACTAATGTTGAAGATGCTGCTACCTTTTTGCAGTTTTATTTGGGAAAAGGACAGGGAATATACTCAAAAGGCTTGGTAGAAAATTCTTTCCGGCAGCAAGTGGAAGCAAAGCACGAATATGTGCGTGTTTTTGACGGACAGGGATATGCAAGCGGTTGGCGGATTGGTGAATTCGAAAAGGAAAAAATCGTGTATCATTTTGGAGGCTACACCGGCTATTTTGCTCACTACTCATTTATTCCCGATAAGAATATTGGTATGGCTGTTTTTAGCAATACCGATATGGGCATGACTGCTGGCAATTTGATTTCGAAGTATGCTTATAATTTGTATTTGGGAAATAAAAAGCAAGTGAAAAGAGCTGAAAAAATTCTAGATAAAAAAGTACCGAAGGCACTTGCTAAAGAACGCAAAGCGCAACTTGCGCACGAGCAAAAAATGGCTGAGCGAACATGGAATTTGTCGCTACCAAAAGATCAATATGCAGGTACATTCACGAGCGAAAAATACGGTTCAGTAGAAATTCGGTACGAGAGCGGGCAATTTGTAGCGGTGGCAGGGAATTTAAAAACGGTAGCAACTCCATTCCCCACTGAAAACACGATGCGGGTAGAGTTAGTACCGGGTTCAGGAACCATCATTGGGTTTGACCTCACAGATGGAAAGGTGGTTAGTTTATTTCATCAAAGGGAAACCTTTATGAAAGTGAAGTAACAATTTTAAAGATGATATGCCCATGTGGAGTTGCTACATTTAAGTAGACATTAAGTTAAGAGTAGAATCACTAAAAACCTTAACTTTAGATAAACAGCCCGACTATGAAAATGGTGTTCCTCCTGACATCAGGATTCATTCTCTCGATTTGCTACGCGGATTTACCGTATTGGGAATTCTGATTATGAATATCACTTCTTTTTCCCAAATCAGTATGGCGTATATGAATTATACAATTGGTGCGGGTTTGAAGGGTACAACCAATACGTTCATGCCTTCGACTATATTTTTGCAGACACTCGATTTATGTCAATCTTCTCAATGCTCTTTGGAGCAGGTGTTATTTTATTTACTCAAAGGGCGGAAATGAAAGGCAAACGATCTGTTGTATTGCGTTACAAAAGAATGTTTTGGCTTTTAGTATTTGGCTTAATACATGCCTATTTCATTTGACCAGGAGATATTTTAGTAGCCTATGCCATTTGTGGAAGTTTGGTTTTCTTTTTTAGAAAAGAGTCAATTCGAACACTGTCTATATCAGCCATTGTCTTATTTCTTATTTTGAGCAAATGCCGCTTAGAATAGAAGATGCCATCCAAATCCAAACCCTTTTTTTTGTGTTTGAGGGCTTTTTGGCGTTAATATAGGATTTGCCGGCGGAGGAAATGTTCTTGTCCAGCCTACGGTTTGTGTACCACCGCTAAAAATGGACGTTTAGATTGGGAGCAATTATTGGGTTTTTACTGGGAATCATTGGTAAAAAAATAATCTAAACGCCTATTCCGGAGGTATCCAAAAACGCTGTCAAAACCGATGTAAATCTCAATACAGAAAATAGTACATTACCTGCCATCCAAACCCTCCAGCCCCTTCCAGAAATCGCTCCGCATGGCATCATCCTCAATCGCGGTATAGACCCAAATCTTACGGCGGCCATTTTCGGGCGGTACCCGTCGCTTTTTTACGGTAGCCATCTCTGGGTGCAGGATGGCCTCGATCAACGCCAGGTCCCACATGGTCCAGGAGGCACCGCCGTTGACCTGCGCCCAGCGGTCGGCCAGGCGCTGGCGTAGGGGCGTAGATTTGCTGGCCAGTTTATCCAGGGTATCGTCTTTCTGAAATTGCAGGGCACGGGCGGTAGAGGCGGGCATGACCCACATCTCCAGCCCCTCCGTGCTGAGTAGCAGATCAAAAGCATTCAAGTCATTGCGAATATTGAATTCGCTTTTGTTCCAGACGCGTTTTTGGGGATCGTACTGCGCACCGAGCATGTAGACGCGGATATTAGGTACGATTTCCGGTGCATTGGCGACGGCCGCAGCCGCATTGGTGACCGCGCCCAGGCAGATTATATTTAGTTTCTCTTCCGGACTGGCTTTCCGAGCTTCGGCAATGATCCACTCCGTTGCCGGACTTTCGGGTACGGGGGCACCGGCGTAGTAGCCCCAGGCAAAACCCAACATACGATTAGCCCCTCGAATGGCCGGAATGTCGGTACGCTTCGTCTCCCGGAGGATTAACTCATTCAGCCGCTGGCTTTCTTCCAGCGTATTTAATCCTTCTACCTCGTAACTATTCCATGTTTCATCGGTGATCAATTGCAAGTTGTTGAAATGAGCCGATGACAGGACCTCGATGGGGAGACCATCCGGAGCTACCGCCCGCGCAATGGCGTAGAGATCATCCATCTCGTTACCGGTATCCGCATCGAGCATATAAGGACCCGTTTGGCCTTCGAGCCAGCCGGCAAAACCTAAAAATAAAATCAATAAATAAATGCTTCTCATAACAAAAGTTTTAACTTAATCCACCCATTCAAAATAAATACGGCAAGGCCCAGGAGGCGACCCAAAAACCCAGGAAAGTACCTAGGCCATTACCCAGGGAGCCAATCAGGATCGCCGGTAGTACCAAATCACTTCGCCCCATGCTCCGGGCCAGCGCCAGCGCCGAAGTGCCACCGCCCACATTCGCCTGCGAAGCCACCACGGCCATTTGTAGATCCAGGCGGAATAAACGGGCCATGCCAAATAAAAGTAAACCGTGGACCAGAAAAGTGATTAGGATCAATAAGAGCATACTCAAGCCCAGGGATCCCGCGCCTTGCAGGGCCGCTACATCACAAAAGGCGCCAATTACCGCCAGGAACAAATAGACGGCGAACATACCCAGTAGTTGTGCACCGGGCAGCCGCTTCATAATGGGTAGCTGGGCGACGATCAGCGCAATAATCGTAATGATAATGATCGACGGTACGGTGAAGCCCCATCCGGCGAATACGCCGGTTAATGCCTCCGATAGCCATAAGGCACCCGCACCCATGGCCAGCATAATGCCCAGATCCATGGGGTGGATAGACTCTGTATCCTGATCAATCCCCAGGTCCGGTCCCGTGGTTTCTTGTTTCTGGGCAGTGCTCTTTGGCCAAAAGCGCAGTAGAAATTTAGGAATTAATAGCGAAACGACCATCCAGATCGTGGTAAATATATTGTCGACGACAATGGAGGTGCCATAAAGCACGCCGTCCTTAAAAATATCGTAATGTAAAGCAACGGCGTTAAAGTTGACGCTACCGCCAGTGTAGGTGCCGGTAAACATGCCCCCCAGTGCTGCAAAATCGGTCCCAAAACGAGCCGGCCCGTTAATGAAGTGCATGCCTGCCAATACCCCCAGGGCGGTACCCAGGGAGCCGATCAGGAAGAGGCTGATAATCGGTAGCCCGGCCTTTAGGATATCCCGTAAATTGACACCTAACAGTAACCAAAAGATAGAAATGGGCGCCAGGTACTGGAATATCCCGTCGTAAATAGCCACTGGGCGCTCCGCTTTCGAACCCGCCGGAATCAGCCCTACATTGGCAAAAACAGCGGTTAGTACAATGACGAGGAGTGCTGTCCCCAGGTACTTTGCCCAGGTGTGTCGTACCAGCCATTCGCAGCCTGCCACCAGTAGGCAAAGAACGGTAAAGACAAATAAGTTGTCAGCCATGATAAAATATTTACCCGAAGAAAGGAATTATTGCGCTCTTTTCAAAAAAGCTTACCTTCGGCAAAAATAGAAACGAATAATGAGGAGCCTTATCTTTATATTTTTTATCCTTTTATTGACCGCTTGCCAATCCGGGCAAGTAGATTTTTTTGCTGCGGAATGGAAGGCAGAGGAGATACCGCTGGACAGTGAGCAAAGCCTGACGCCCAATTTATTCGTGGGAGTCGATGGTCAGGCCTACCTTAGCTATCTGCACCATCCCAATGATAGTTTTGCCAGCCTACAGCTCCGGATATTGGAAGAGGGCGCATGGGGCGCCGCTCAGACGATTGCCAGTGGAGAAGACTGGTTTGTGAATTGGGCCGATTTCCCTTCGGTGGCTGCCTTTCGGCAAAAACCGACGAAGCTGGCGGCACACTGGTTGCAAAAGCGGGCAGCAGGTACCTACGATTATGATGTACGGGTCAGTATTGCATCTGCGGATAAAGAATGGTCTCCATCCTTTGTCCCACACCGGGATAGTGTAGCCGCTGAACACGGTTTTGTCAGCCTGCTACCGCTACCCAACGGTCGAATGTTTGCCTCCTGGTTGGACGGTCGTTTTACGAAAGTGAGAACTTCTGAAGCGGAAAGTAGCCATCAACACGGACACGGAGGGGGCGCGATGACGCTGCGTGCGGCAGAATTTGATGAAAACGGTCAGCTTTTTGCGGAAGCAGAAATTGACCACCGCGTGTGCGATTGCTGTCAGACCGATGCAGCTCTGGGGCCCGAGGGACCAGTGGTTGTCTACCGGGATCGCTCCGAAGAAGAAATTAGAGATATTTACCTCGCACGACGAGTAGGAGGCGTCTGGCAAATTCCACAAAAAATCGGAAAGGATAACTGGACCATAAACGGATGTCCGGTTAATGGTCCTGCCATTGCTACCTTGCATAATACACTGGCCGTAGCCTGGTTTACGATGGCCAACGATACCCCGCGCGTGCAGGTGGTCTTTTCGGAAGACGGAGGGGGAAGTTTCGGCGTACCCATCCGCCTGGACCAGCAGGAAGCGATCGGTCGGGTAGACATTGTACTGGCGGATGAGCGTAATGCCCTGGTCTCCTTCCTGGAAGACGATGGCCAGAACACCAGGATAAAGGTCGTTCCGGTAAATACTGCCGGGGAACGTGGCGAAACAGTTTTTGAACATCCTTCGGATTTCTCCCGGCGTAGTGGGTTTCCCATCCTTGAAAAGCAGGAAAACGGCTTTCTGATGGCATTTACCGTCGTAGATGAAGGAAATACACGTGTTAAAACAATGCGTATTAGCCAAGAGAATTAATTAACTTGGGTCGGCAAAAGACAAAGACTATGACACTTTCCCTGAAAGACCAGGATGTAGCCGGGATTATTTTTGATATGGATGGCACGATGATCGACAATATGATGGTTCATCATCGTGCCTGGCAGCGTATTCTTGCTAAATATGGGATTGATTTGCCATTGGTAGAAGTGAAGGAGCGCATTCACGGTATTAATGAGGAGATTTTGAAAAGAGAGTTTGGCGATCGTTTTAGCCCCGCCGAACGCAAGCAGGTAGCGGATGAAAAAGAAGCAGCTTATCGCGAAATATTTAAGCCCGATTTGCGTTTGATTGAAGGTTTATCCACATTTTTAGACCATCTGGATGAGCTAAGTATCCCCTACGGTATTGGGACTGCTGCTCCGGGGGGCAATGCAGATTTTGTGCTGGACGAACTGGATTTGCGTCCGCGCTTTAAAACCCTTGTACACGCCGGGCACGTAACCAAAGGCAAGCCCAACCCCGAGGTTTTTGAAAAAGCGGCCGCCGGAATAGGTGTACCCCTGGAAAAATGTATTATTTTTGAGGATAGCCCTACTGGTGCCGAAGCCGCCGCCCGCGGCGCAGCACTTTCGGTCATTGTAACCACCACACACCAACCCAATGAATTTGCACATTTAGACAATGTGCTGACCTTTATCAATGATTTTAGAGGCTTACGCCTTTCATTTACATAAAAAACCAGGTAAATGCAAAAACTGATTTATGGTATCCAACAGATCGGTATCGGCGTGAAGGATGCAGAGGAGGCTTTTCTTTGGTATGCTAAGTACTTGGGCGCCGACGTCGTTGTTTTTGATGATAGTAATACCGCTACTTACATGGCACCCTATATGGGCGGTAAAGCTCGTAAAAAAAGGGCCTTATTGGCCATGAACATGAACGGGGGGAGCGGCTATGAAATATGGCAATACGAAGACAGGGAGCCCCAGGCCCCCGAAAAGCCATTGGAAATTGGTGACTTTGGGATCAATATCGCTCAAATTAAAGCGCGTGATATTGAGCAGGCCTATCAACATGCCCAAGAACAAAATATTACCTGCCTGACAGACATCTATACGGAGCCAGATCAGGCCAAAGCTTTTTTAATACAAGATCCGTACGGTAATCTGATTCGGATCAAATCTTCCAGTAATTGGTACAAACCACGGGGAGGCAACCTGGGCGGAATATCGGGCTGCGTATTAGGTGTCTCGGATATCGAGGATAGCTTAAAGTTATACGCCGAAATTCTGGGCTATGATCAAATCGTTTACGATGTTACCGATCATTTGCCGGCCTGGGATCAGATACCAGGGGGGCAATGTCGTTTTCGCAGGGTCTTATTGCGGCATCACGAAGAACGTAGTGGAGGCTTCAGCCCCTTGCTGGGAAATAGCGAACTGGAGTTAATACAATGTCTGGATGGACCTCGCCAGGCGATCTTCAAGGATCGTTATTGGGGCGATCTGGGCTATATACATATCTGTTTTGATATCCACAATATGCCCAATCTGGTAGAGGAGTGCGAGCGGGAAGGTTATCCCTTTCAGGTGCTGAGCGCACCTTCTTTTGATATGGGAGATGCCAATGGCCATTGGGGATACCTGGAAGATAATGACGGCAGTCTGGTCGAATTTGTAGAGACGCACAAAGTACCGCTGCTAAAATCCTTAAAGTGGAGTATTGATCTGCGCAAGCGTGATCCGCAGCGCTCGCTTCCCCGCTGGCTAATTAATGGGCTGGCCTTAAAACGAGTCAAAGTGTAGCCAATAATTATTTGGAGTAAATCTGCTTAAGCCCGGTGAAATGATCTTTTTCACCGGGCTTTTCCGTTTAAAATCATGCGAGGGGTTGATTTTTGTCATTAAGAAAAGGACTTAAAAGTAGAATTTTTGGGATGTGAAAGGGAGAAACTTCCCTGATTGTCAAACCATAAATTCCGCAACATGACTAGAATTAAAGATAGTAAATACCTGATCGCAGAAGCGGATGAGCTACTAACTGGTGCTAAAGAAGAGATGCAAAGAGCCCGCGAAGATGTTGCGGCTTACCGTGTTTGTCATAGCTCACGACAAGCACTCGTTAATTACCTGGAAGCTTACCTTCTCAACAATAATTTACCGATCCAATCGCCGACTACGGTCGATAGTCTGATGGAGCAGTGCCGCAACTACGACGGCCGCTTTCAGTTAATTGACCTGAGTCCCATTGATTGCCGCTCGCACGTCGACGACAGCGAGTACTGCCTGAATGTAGATAAAGTGAGCAAATGCCTCCTGGTGGCTGATCAGGTGGCCGGTATGGTACGGGACCGGGCGCCCTCTTATTAATTCAAACGAAGAGATAAAACAAGTGTGTAAATAGCTTGGTGGAATTGTGCGTTTTGTCTTGCCAACCAATGTTTTGCACGCGATTTCAGATAAACATAGATTCAAAAGACCATAAAGATGAAGAAATCAAGCAAAACGTTTAAATATCCTGGTATCCGTGTTGCCGTAGATGGGAACACGGCCGCAATCATGTGTGAACGTGAATCCTCAGATGCGGCCGGTGCCTTCCCCATTACACCCTCCACCCAAATGGGTGAATACTGGGCAGAAGAAGCTGCCAAGGGGCATCTGAATATCTCAGACCGCCCCCTTATTTTTATTGAACCGGAAGGCGAACACGCCGCCGCTGCCGTAACCGCTGGCCTGTCAATGACTGGCTTGCGAGCTGCTAATTTTTCTTCAGGACAAGGTATCGCTTATATGCACGAGTCGCTCTACGCAGCCGTTGGCAAGCGATTGACCTACGTTTTGAATATCGGGGCCCGTGCGATGACCAAGTCAACGCTAAATGTACACGCGGGGCACGATGATTATCATGCCATCGACGATACGGGTTTCTTCCAGCTTTTCGCCAAAAAGGCACAGCACGTCGCCGACCTGAACATTATAGCCCACAAAGTAGCAGAACTAGCCCTCACACCGGGCATCGTAGCTCAGGATGGCTTCCTGACGACCCACCTGATTGAATCTATGGATATCCCCGAGCGGGACCTGATTAAAGAATACCTGGGGCGCCCGGATGATATCGTGCCTACCCCAACTCCTGCCCAGCGCATGATCTACGGGGAGACTCGCCGTCGCATTCCGGAACTCTGGGATGTCGATAATCCGCTCATGGCGGGTATCGTTCAGAATCAGGATTCTTACATGCAAAGTGTTGCCGCCCAGCGTCCTTTCTTCTTTGATCATATCCAGGCGCTAACGGATCAGGCCTTCGAAGATTATTACGAACTGACGGGGAGAAAGTACGCTCGTGTCATGGGCTACAAAACGGAAGATGCCGACTATCTCATCCTCGGACAGGGTAGTGTGGTATCCAGTGCCGAAGTCGTGGTTGATTACCTCCGGGAGACGCGTGGGATTAAAGTGGGCGTGGTCGATCTGGTGATGTTTCGTCCATTTCCCGGTGATCTGATTGCCAAATACCTGAAAGGTAAAAAAGGCGTGGCCATTCTGGAAAGATTGGATCAACCACTGGCGACCGATCTACCCATTGCCCGTGAGGTGCGCTCCATTATTAATAAGTGTATTGAGAATGGGCTTTCGCCCAAAAATAAACCTTATCCTGAACTGGAGACTTACCGGCAAAAAGACATACCATCGATCTATTCTGGCTCCTTTGGTATGGGTAGCCGTGACCTACAGCCTGAAGGACTAATTGGTACGGTAGAAAATATGCTGCCCGACGGTAAAAACAAAAAGCAGTTTTTCCTGTCGATCGACTTCATAAGGGATACGCCTTATTCTCCCAAACAAAGAGCTTATCAGGAAGAAATTCAGGAAGCTTATCCCCACGTCAAAGAACTGTCGGTACGGGGATCTGAGAACCCTAATCTAATGCCAAAAGGTGCCGTGACGGTTCGCTTCCATTCCATTGGCGGCTGGGGAGCTATTACCACGGGTAAAAACCTGGCCATGACCCTCTTTGACCTATTGGGCTATCATATCAAAGCGAATCCCAAGTACGGCTCTGAGAAAAAAGGACAGCCGACTACTTACTACCTGGCGGCCGCGCCCGAGCCGATTCGCATCAACTGTGAATATTACTTCGTAGATGTCGTACTTTCTCCTGACCCGAACGTATTCAAACACACTAATGCCCTGGCCGGTCTGAAAAAAGGCGGTAGCTTCATTATCCAGTCGGATAAGAGTACACCGGAAGAAGCCTGGGCGGATATCCCCAAACCGTATCAGAAAATCATTATTGATAACGAGATCCGCGTCTTTTTTATTGATGGGTTCAAAATTGCCCGGGAAGAAGCCACCAATCCGGATTTACAACTGCGCATGCAGGGTATCGCCTTCCAGGGGGCTTTCTTTGCCGCTGCCCCTTTGATGGAGCAGGCCGGACTTTCGGAAGCGGCGCTTCTGCAAGCAATTGAAGAGCAACTGCAGCACAAATTTGGCTCCAAAGGCCAGCGCGTGGTAGATGATAACCTCCGGGTAGTGAAGCGTGGTTTTGACGAGGTGTTTGAGGCCAAAAATAAAGTACTCGGCGCTACGAATGGTCAGGACGAAGGTTTGTCAGCAGCTTTACCATTGCCTACCATCGTCAGAGAGACCCCCGTCAGTGAATCCAAACTTAGCGATCTGCATCGCTTCTGGGAACAGACCGGCAACTTCTACGCCAGGGGCATGGGGAACGATAATATTACCGATCCCTTTATTGGGCTGAGTGTGATGCCGGCAGCCAGTTCGCTCTTCCGCGACATGACGGGTATCCGCTTCGACCACCCCGAATGGGTATCGGAGAATTGTACCGCTTGTGGTAAATGTTATACCGTTTGTCCCGACACCGCCCTGCCTGGCCTGGTCAGCGAAGTGTCTGATGTCCTGAATACAGTAGTAGAGCGAGTAAGAAAACAACAGGGTAGCGTGAAGCATCTGCCAAAAGCAGTGCGACAGATCGAAACCAGACTGCGTGAACTATTCAAAACCGATGGTAAAGAAATAAGCGTTAACCAGTTACTACACGAGGTGATCGACCAGATGATTCAGGAAGATGCCCAGGGTAATGGTAATGTGACCGAATTAAAGTGGTTCCGCGAAGAATTAGGCGACTTCAAATTTGCCCTTACGCGGCCTTATTATGATTTGTTTGAGAAAAAAGAAGCCAATAGTGGCGGTTTGTTCAGTATTACGCTGAATCCACAGACTTGTAAAGGCTGTATGGAATGTATCGAAGTTTGTGATGATGATGCATTGCGTATCGTTACCCAGACGGAAGATTCCGTTGCTCGCCTGCGTACCGAATGGGATTTCTGGACGGACCTACCTACTACACCGGAGAAATTCAATCGCATTGATGATCTGGAAGAAAAAATTGGTCCTCTAGAAACCATCCTCTTGAATAAAGAGGCTTATCAGTCTTTTGCCAGTGGGGATGGTGCTTGTCTGGGATGTTCTGAAAAGTCAGTGGTGCATCTCTTTACCGCAACGGTAGAGTCCCTGATGCAGCCTCGTATTAAGCAGCACGTCACCAAACTGGATGATCTGGTGGACCGAATGGAAAGGTACATCCAGAAGCAATTACTGAGTAACGTTGATATCAGCGATACCGATACGATGGCTAAAATCATCGCGGAATCGGCTAATTCCGACCTGACCATGGCGGATATTGCCCGTAAGATGGAAGCTGATCGTGGAGGTGATCCAATCGATCAGGAATGGTTGAGAGATACCACACAATTACTGGCTAAGCTGAAGAATCTGAAATGGAAATATACTAGCGGTACGACCGGCAATGGCCGGGCTACTATGGGGATGTGTAATTCGACGGGCTGTACCTCCGTTTGGGGTAGTACCTGGCCGTACAATCCCTATCCATTTCCCTGGGCGAACCATTTGTTCCAGGATTCTCCCTCCATGGCAATGGGGCTTTTCGAAGGGCATATGTCCAAAATGGCCGAAGGCTTTAAGGCTATCCGTAAAGCCGAATTAGTCTTAGAGGGTAGGTATCGTCCTCAGGAGCACGACAGCTTCTTTACTTATTTCAACTGGCAACAGTTTACCCAGGAAGAATGGCTGCTCTGCCCACCGGTAACGGTACTGGGTGGCGATGGTGCCATGTATGATATTGGTTTCCAAAACCTCTCCCGTATGATGGCTTCCGGTAAGCCGATTAAAGTCGTCGTCGTCGATACACAGGTGTATTCTAATACCGGTGGTCAGGCCTGTACTTCGGGCTTTATGGGGCAGGTCTCCGATATGGCACAATACGGTAAAGCGATCCAGGGTAAGTCCGAAGCACGTAAAGAGATCGGACTGATTGCCATGGCACACCGGAATACGTACGTGATGCAAGCTACCCTGGCCAATACCAGCCACATGATCGAAGGCTTCATCGATGGGCTGATCGCCAAACGTCCGGCTATCTTCAACCTGTATACGGCTTGTCAGCCGGAGCACGGTATCGCCGATGATATGGGCACGCACCAGGCTAAATTAGCCGTAGAGTCCAGAGCCTATCCGATCTTCCGCTACGATCCGGATAAAGGCGTAACCGCCGAAGATAATTTCGACCTGAGTGGTAACCCTGCAATGGATAGCCTCTGGCCCACGTATCAACTGAAGTACGTCGAAAACGGTCGCGAGAAGACCATGGATGTTGCTATGACCTTTGCAGACTTTGCCATTACGGAAGGTCGCTTCCGCAAACACTTCCGCAAAGTACCCCGTAATGCCTGGAATGATAACATGGTCGAGTTGGTCGACTTCCTGGAAATGGACGCCGACGAAAGAGAAGATAAATTCCCTTACATCTGGGCCGTCGATCACAAGCAAAAACTTAGTCGGGTACTCGTAGCTGAGCGGATCGTTGAATCCTGCGAAGATCGCCGGGACTTCTGGATCATGCTGCGCTCTATGGCCGGTGCTGATAAGCCTGCTGAAACTCCGAGAACAGAAATAGAGCAAGAAGTACGCACCGAAGTGGTCAGTAAGATTGCACAGGGATTAATGAAAATGGCAACTGGCGAAAATGGTAACGGATTGGCCGCATTAGTAATACAACCAGAAACGACTGTAGAAAAAGAATCCGGTAGTGATACCACGGCAGCAGAGGGGATGGATCCCTGGATCGAGACCAGTGAATGTACTTCCTGTGATGAATGTATCAAGATCAATGCGGCCATCTTTACTTACAATGAAGATGGGAAAGCAACGATCAAGAATCCAGACGGCGGGCCTTACGAAGATATCGTAAAAGCGGCCGAGAAGTGTACAGCCGGAGTGATTCATCCCGGATTACCGAAGAATGAAGAGGGACTGGAAAAGTGGATTAAGCGTGCCGAAAAGTTTAACTAACCATGGGACTATTTTATAACAAAAAGTCTTTTCGTCACGGAGTTCATCCGCCTGAACAAAAATCCGAGACCAATCAATTGCCGATCCGGCAGTTTGGTTTCGCCCCGCTGATGGTGCTCCCGCTCTCGCAGCACATTGGAGCACCATCGGTTCCGGTAGTGTCAGAAGGACAGGAGGTGGTACGCGGGCAGCTTTTAGCCCACTCCGACGGCTATGTGTCTGTACCGCTGCACGCTCCCGCTTCGGGGGTCATTCGCAAGATAGGTGAGGTGCCGACGGTCTCCGGCAAAAAGACGAAAGGCATTTACCTGGAGACTTTCCCGGCTTCCGGACAGGAAGTGTGGGGAGGAGAGAAAATCGATCTGGATTCTGCTAGCCCCGAAGAAATACTGCAGGGGGTACAGCAAGCGGGTATTGTCGGGCTGGGAGGGGCAGCTTTCCCAACCCACGTAAAACTAAAAGTACCGGAAGGGAAATCCTGCGAAATTTTGATGCTGAATGGTATTGAATGCGAGCCTTACCTGACGACTGACCACCGCGTGATGCTGGAGCAGGATGCCGATATCTTTATGGGGATCCGCTACCTGTTAAAAGCCACCGGTGCAAAAGAGGTCATCATCGGTATCGAAGCGAATAAGAAGGATGCCGCCGAGCACCTGGCAGCACTCATCCCTGATGACCTTCCGATTCGTGTGGAGGTTGTACCGGTGAAGTATCCGCAGGGAGCAGAGAAGATGTTGATCACCGCAATTCTGGGCAGGGAAGTACCCTCCGGGGGCTTGCCCATCGATATCGGGATAGTGGTAGTAAACGTGGCTACGGCCGCTGAGATTGGTCGGCTTTTGCCGAAAGGCAGAGGCATCCAGGAAAGGGTGGTCACTATTACCGGGGATGGCATTAAGCGAAAAGGCAATTACCTCATTCCGGTGGGTACCCCTATCCGGTATGTGTTGGAGCAGGTCGGCGTAGAAGAAGGATTGGCAGAAGTATATCTGGGTGGCCCCATGATGGGCATGGCCATCTCCGATTTGAGTATACCGATTACCAAGGGTACGTCTGGGGTAGTAGTTTTTACTAAAAAGAAGGTAAAACAAGATCAACGAATCTATCCCTGCATCAAATGTGGCGCCTGCGTATCGGCTTGTCCTCTTTCACTGAATCCTTCTGAGCTGGGCATTTTGGCGCAAGCTGAAGCCTACGAGGAAATGGCTACTAAAAATAACTTGATGGACTGTTTCGAATGTGGCTCCTGCGCCTACGTATGCCCCTCGAACATCCCGTTGGTACAATATTTCCGATTATCCAAAAAGATGGTCCGCAAAAACAACAAGTAAAGACGCTATCCGCCGGAGGCGGAAGCAGTATAGCCCTGCCCCAAAGGCACCGAAGGGATGCCTATGGCATGGCAAAGGGGCACAACAACACAACATCATGCAACAAACAACACTACATATCAGCACCTCTCCACACCTTAGTAAGGGAGTTAGTACGGTGGGTATCATGCAGAATGTGGTCTGGGCGCTGATTCCCGTATCGCTGTTCGCTGTTTATGCCTTTGGCTGGAGTGCACTACTGGTGCTTCTGGCTACGACCGGTAGTGCGGTGCTAACGGAACATATGATCTGTCGATGGTCGGGCAAAACCAGTACGGTTGACGACTGGTCGGCCGTGATTACCGGTTTGTTATTAGGCCTCACGCTACCACCGGCTTTCCCACTGTGGATGGCGATAATCGGTAGCGTGGTAGCCATCGCCGTAGGCAAGATGGCCTTTGGAGGACTGGGGAAAAATGTATTTAATCCCGCGTTGGTCGGTCGGGCATTCCTGCAAGCGGCTTTTCCGGTGGCTATTACCACCTGGTCGCCTGCCTTTGCTCCAGAACGCTTACAGTCGCTTCACCCTTCTACGATGGCGGCACCATTTATGCAGCCGGCGGTGGATGGGATGAGTGGAGCCACGCCGCTATCCGCTTTCAAATTTGAAGGGATCAACACCAATACTATGGAATTGGCGATGGGACAGGTAAGTGGTTCGATCGGAGAGACCTCCGCCTTGCTGATTTTGCTTGGTGGTCTCTATCTGATTTGGCGAGGCATGATGGACTGGCGCATTCCGGCGGGTATTTTATTGAGTGTAGCGATCCTGAGTGCTCTGTTTTTCGCCATCGATCCGGTAAGTTATCCTGCTCCCGGTTTCATGCTTTTTGCCGGCGGATTGATGCTGGGCGCCATGTTTATGGCGACGGATATGGTTGCCTCGCCTATGACCAATGCGGGTATATGGATTTATGGTGCTTTTATCGGCACTTTAATTTTTGTGATTCGAATTTGGGGAGGACTACCCGAAGGGATAATGTACGCTATTCTATTGGGGAATGCACTTTCGCCACATTTGGATAAACTGGTTCCCCGTCGGGTTTACGGGCATCTGAAAACGAAAAAGTCATGAATAAAGCAATAACAGATCAACCAGCAGGTCAGCAGACGAGTTCGGTGAAGCTACTTTCCGCTATGGTGGGCTTAGGTATGCTGTGCGCTCTACTGATTGCCGTGACTTACGAAGGAACCAGGCCGCGTATTGCTTTTTTGCGTGCGGAGGCGCTGGAGCAGGCTATTTTTCAGGTGATTCCCGGAGCGGAGAAGACTACTGCTTTCAGCTACGAAGAGGAAGTGGGCTTTCGCCCAAAAGCGGATGAAGAAACGGCCGCGCTTTACGCTGGCTACAACGAAGCTGGAGAATTAGTCGGCCTGGCGCTGGAAGCAGCGGGACAGGGCTATGCGGGTGTGATCAAAATACTATACGGCTATGATCCTCAGCAAGAAGTCGTAATCGGCTTCCAGGTACTGGAAACAAAAGAAACGCCTGGTCTGGGTGATAAAATAGAAAAGGATCCCAATTTTCTGGCCAATTTTGAGGCACTGGATGTGCAAATGGCTGCCCGGGGTGATTCCCTGGCCAATGAAGTAATAACGGTAAAGAACGGAGAGAAACAGTCCCCTTGGCAGATTGATGGCATCACCGGAGCGACTATCTCCTCCCGGGCTATCGGTGATATGCTTGGTGAAAGTACCAGTAAGTGGGTCCCTATCATCCAACAACATCTGAATCAGCTAAGTAAAGACGTTCTGCCTCAGGCGGAAGGTTCATAGCCCGTATAAGGCGGGCACAACAACACAACAATGGATAAACCAGCAAACAACGAAAACAACTTCTGGCAAAACCTGGCCAATAGTCCGTCTACCAACGACTTCCTGAAGGGGCTGTGGAAAGACAATCCGGTCTTTGTGCAGGTGTTAGGGATGTGCCCGGTGCTGGCGGTAACCAATACGGCGGCGAATGCGCTAGCCATGGGACTGGCAACGGCCTTTGTACTGCTGATGTCGAATGTATTGGTGGCTGCCCTGAAAGACTTTATTCCCAAGCAGGTGCGGATCGCTTCCTACATTCTGATCATTGCCACCTTTGTGACGATCACAGATTACGCCATTCAGGCCATCAGTGTATCCTTGCACAAAAGCCTGGGGGCTTTTATCTCCCTGATCGTGGTGAATTGCCTGATTTTGAGTCGGGCGGAAGCTTTCGCCTCAAAGAATACCGTGGGTCGCTCCATTCTGGATGCGCTGGGTATGGGCCTTGGGTTTGTAGTAGCGCTACTTTGTCTGGGAGGCGTACGGGAGTTATTGGGTAGCGGTAGCCTTTTCGGCTGGATGCTTTTTCCGGAGAATTTTCAATCCTGGATTGTAATGATTCTGCCGGCAGGAGGATTTTTCACTTTGGCGCTTTGGTTATTCCTGATCAATATCTGGCAGGAACGCAAACAAAAAACGATAAATCATGGCTGAAGAATCACTATGGCAAATATTTATAGGCGCCAGTTTGATCAATAACTTTGTACTGGCCTATTTCCTGGGAATCTGCCCTTTTTTGGGGGTGTCCGGTAAGATGGAGACGGCCTCGAAGATGGGGGCAGCGGTGACCTTTGTTATGCTGATCAGTTCCATGTGTGCCTATGGCATCCATCAGGTGCTGGTAGCTGTAAACGCCCCCTTTCTGCAGCTGATCTCTTATATCGTGGTCATTGCCTCTACGGTGCAGCTCGTGGAGATGTTCGTCAAGAAGATGAGTCCGGCTCTGTTTCGGGCATTGGGTATCTTCCTGCCCTTGATCACCACTAACTGTGCGATCCTGGCGGTCGCCCTTTTCCAGACGAATAAGGGTTACGGTTTTCTGGAGAGTTTGGTCTATGCGCTCGGTGCTGGTGCGGGATTTACCTTGGCGCTAATCCTGATCGCCGGACTACGAGAACAATTAGCATTGGTGAAAATCCCCAGTACAGTGAAAGGAACAACTTTGACACTAATTATTGCCGGTATTCTGTCCCTGGCGTTTATGGGTTTTGCCGGCTTAGGCTAAAGAATGAATTATGCTTTACACAATGGGTATTGCCATCGGAACCGTAATCGTACTAATGCTCTTTTGGATCCTCGTCCAGACGATCTGGCGCCAGGTATTCCGGGACTACATTCAGGACGAAGATGTGCTTGCCGATCGCCGAAGTTGTGCCAACTGTGGCTGTAGCGGCCAAAAATGCACTCGTAAGCTAGAGACACCATAATCCGCCTCAAAGGGGCTCAACAACACAACAAAAAATAACATCATGGCAAGACTAACAGATTTTAATGTCAACCAACAATTCAAGGCGGTGGTACAGGCCACAAAAAGACTGACCCCGCAAGACAGTGAAGAGATCCGGGAGATTATCCTCGAAGTGCAGGAACCTTCTTTCGACTGTAAAGTTAACCAAAGCTTTGGCGTATTGATCAAGCAGCAGGGCGCCTTTGGGAATCCCTACCATCACCGCTTATATAGCGTAGCCGATCTACCCGGATCGGAGGAGGGAAAGGTAAAACTTACCATGCTGGTGAAACGCTGTGCTTACGTCGATGAGTTTAGTGGCGAAGAGTATCCGGGGGTAGCTTCTAATTATCTTTGCGATCGTCAGGTAGGTGATGAGCTTACCGTGACGGGACCTCACCAATTACCCTTCAGGGTTCCGGAAGACAAGACGGCCAACCTGATTCTGGTTGGAATGGGTACCGGTATTGCCCCTTTCCGGGCTTTTGTAAAGAACATCTACGAGAATATTAAAGATTGGGAAGGACAAATCCGCCTTTTCTACGGCGCTCGCAGTGGATTGGAGCTACTCTATATGAATGATAAGAACGACGATCTGGTACAGTACTACGACCAGGAGACTTTCCAGGCTTTCCACGCGCTTAGCCCTCGTCCCCACTGGGAAGACCCCATTGCTTTGGAAACGGCGATCGAAGATCGAGCTTCGGAAGTATTGGAAATGCTCAACCGAACTAATACCTATATCTACGTTGCCGGTTACGAGAAAATCAGAGAAAAACTTGATAAGGCCTTTGCGACTATTATGGGTTCTAAAGAGCAATGGGCACTGCGCAAAGCAGAGCTGGTCGCAGGGGGCAAATGGGCAGAAGTGATCTACTAATAGAAATACCAGGGAAATGACCATCATTATCGCATTACTTACGCTTGGAGGTTTAACTTTTTTACTGGCGGGGATGCTAGCCATTGCCAACCAGAAGTTGTACGTCTATGAGGATCCCCGGATCGATGAGGTGGAGGATAGATTGCCCAAAGCCAACTGTGGTGCCTGCGGTTATCCGGGCTGTCGGCCCTTTGCAGAGGCCCTGGTAAGTGGTGAGGCTATGCCTTCAAAGTGTACCGTAAGCGATGATGCCGGCCGTCAGTCTATTGCCCAGTATTTAGGAGTGTCGGTCGGAGATATGAACAAACAGGTAGCCCGTCTGGCTTGTGCCGGTGGTACGAACGTCGCCCGACAACAAGCCCAGTATGAAGGGCTGGCTTCCTGTAGGGGGGCTGCCCTGGTCTCAGGAGGTGGAAAAGGGTGCTCCTGGGGTTGCCTCGGTTTTGGCGACTGCGAAATATCCTGCGATTTTGATGCCATTCGAATGGATGCCTACGGTCTGCCCGTGGTAGATGTGGATAAGTGTACCGCCTGCGGCGACTGTGTGGAGGTCTGCCCAAAAGAACTTTTCTCCCTGCAGCCGCTTGATCAGCGCCTATGGGTCGCCTGTAAAAACGAGGAAGCGGGCCAGGAAATACTGGAAGAATGCCAGGTCGCCTGTTACACCTGCGGCAAATGTGCTATGGATGCACCCGATGGATTGATCACCATGACCTTAAACCTGCCGGTCATTGATTACCGGCAAAATCATTATACCAGGGAGCCCATCCAACGCTGTCCGACGGGAGCCATCGGCTGGCTGAATGACAAAGGCGAACTGGAAAAAGGTCCTGAGGCTAAAAAAATTGTGCGTAAGTCGGCCCGCCCGATGGGTTACTCCTAGCCGCTACGTAAATTTGTTGTATATTAGGCAGTCTACTCTTCGCTGACCTATTATATACTCAATAGCCGATTATGCAGTCTCCCTTTTTATTTCGCTGGCTCCTCGCCGGAGCTTTAACTATAATTACTTTTTTGGGTTATAGCCAAAATGCAGCGTCTACTCAGGCCGATAGCCTTTTAAGTCTACTCAATGTACTGGAGCCCTCCCGCGAAAAATGTGAAGTGTATTATCGTCTTTATGGGGTATACCTTTATCAGGACACAGAACAGGCTGAAGCCTATCTGGATGAAGGGTTCGCTGTTGCGAAAAAAATCCAGGATCGCCGCTCGCTTATCCTGGCCTACGATAAATATGGCGGCCTGGCTATGGTACGTTCTGATTACCCGGAAGCAATTCGACAATTCACCCTTGCCGACAGCCTGCTTCAATACGAAGACTGGCCCCGGGAGCAAACCCTGATCTATGGTAATTTCGCGGCCATTTATAAAGATTTGACACAATTTGATAAAGCCCTGGAATGGAATCAGCGGTTTATTGAATCCGCAACTGCCATTAATAATCAGGGCTTTCTGGCTTTTGGCTATAGCCTGACCGGAGATGTCTTTCATACCAAAGGTCAAAATGAGCTGGCCGCACTTAATTATTTGAAAGCTCTGCGTATCTACGAAGAGATTAACGATCCTGTTCGACTGGCCGACGCTTTTCGCTTGCTGGGGGCTACTCAGACGGCCTTCCTCAGTTTCGAAGATGCGCAAAGGAATTTGGAGAAGGCGATCAAGATTTATGAGGATCTCAACGATCAATTTTACCTGGCCCAGTCTTATCGGGATTTGGGCTATAATCATTTTTTACAGGATCAGTTCAAGGCAGCCGAAGCATATTATCAAAAAGCGCTTTTTATAGCGGAGACCACTGACGATAGCTTCGGCGTCGCGGAAGCCAAGACTAATCTGGGCGAAATAGCTATTCAGCAGAAGGACTATTCAAGAGCCCGGACGGTTTTTGACGAGACGCTAAGGGATTATGAAGACATTGGCAGTCCCCTACAGATTGGCGAGACCTATCGATCAATTGGAGATGCCAATTTCTATGAGACAAACTATGCGGTCGCGTTGAAGAATTATCGTCAAGCTTTGGAAACCCTGGATCCCCTAGAAGTGCCCATCGCTATGCAAGCAGTCTACCAGGGTTTTTATCGCAGCTATAAAGCATTGGGAGAACCTGAATTGGCTTTACAGGCATACGAAAAGTTTACCACTATTAGTGATAGCCTGTTCACAGTTGATAAGGCAACCCGGATGGAGGAGCTACAGTTGCTGTACGATGTGGATAAAAAGGACCAGCAAATTGTTCTGCTTAACAAGGATATTACACTGCGAAAATTGCGGGGGCAATTGTTGACCCTGGGTATATTGGCAGTTTTATTCTTAGGCGTCTTAATTGTTATCATGCAACTTAGTCGGAGGAAGAAAGAGAAAAAAATCGCCGCTGAGCGCTATCGCCGCCAGCAGTTAGAACTGGAAAAACAGCAACTGGAAAAAGAGCAATTGGAAAGAGAATTAGCTGCCCAGGTGCTACAGCTTTGCCGAAAAAATGAAATCCTGGTTAACGTCCAGCAGGAAGTGGAAGACCTAAGCCGGCCAGGGGGGGCACAAGCCCAGGGATTAAATCGCCTAAATCGCACCATCACCCGGAGCCTAAACTCCGACGAAGACTGGATACAGTTCTTATCTACTTTTGAAAAAGTACATCCGGAATTTCTAAATCACCTCCAGGCCAGCGCTGGTAAGTTGAGCCCCGCCGAGCAGCGATTGGCCTGCCTGCTACGTATGAACTTATCCAGTAAAGAAATCGCCACCCTGCTTAATATTAGTTCACAGGGCGTTAAAAAAGCAAGGTATCGCCTACGTAAAAAACTCAATCTGGATAGTGATATCAACCTGCAGAGCTATCTGTTGAGTTTAGATTGGCGGGCCTCAAGTAATTGATTTTCAATTTTTTATTTCTTTGTCTACTTTTTGTCCACCCTTGATTTTTGTCTTCCTGGAGTAGTGAGGGCATATTTGGATAATCGTTGATTACTCAAATACCGTATCATGAAGAAATTCCTATTATTCCCAATTATTGTTTGTTTTACTTTTATCCTGTGTGTAAATCATAGCCTTGCCCAGGGCTATACTTATACCATCAGGAATAACGGTAGTGACTACACCCTTACCGTAAGTTATGAAATTGATGCATTTTGCCAGTGTAATGATGATTACATCTTTAACGTCTGGCGAAATAATTATTCACCCAGCAACTTGATGGCTAGTGGAAAAAAGAAAAAAGGAACGGTGACATTTAATGTCGGTCCGTCTACTGATCATAACTATATTATGGACGTCACCGTAAAAGGAAAAAATAAATTTATTTTTGATTGTGCTGTTTCCTGCGAAGGAACAGGATCTGATACTAAAAGATACAAAACAGTTGCCCTAAAACCGCCCACCTCCCTACAAGCCACGAATGGTGAAGACTTCATTACCCTGAACTGGAAGAAAGGTACAGACCTACCCAATTCTCACGATGATTATTATATTTATCGAGATGGTACCGATTCAGAACATTACCTTGGCGCGGTGACGGGATATACCTTTACCGACGAAGAAGTTGGCCCCGGAGAGACCCATACCTATTATATTCGCACCCACACCAATTATTTTGGCGGGCATAATTCTGTTTTTCGTTCCGTTTCGGGTAGCACCCGTGCCCGGGAGGCTCGGGCCACCACGGATGAGTTTGATAAGGTGGTCATTAGTTGGGATGATGTTTCAGCCTTTACCGAGGAGGTAATCATTCGCCGGAACGGAGAGCGCATTGGTCGTGTTGCCTTGCAAAGCACCTCAGACACCTCCTTTACCGATAGTGATCCGACACTGATTCCTGGGTATACCTATACCTACAGCGTGACCTGGTTCGATCAGGAGGATCAGGAATTTATCCTATCCACCGAAGGAAATAGTTTGCCCGACGGACGTATACGCGGGCGGGTCCTCACACCAACCAGTAAGCGACCGGTTGAAGGGGTGATTATCTGCGCCACCCTGGAGGAGGATATTGACGGAGCCAGCGCGGCTTATCAGGTCTGTGATACGACCGATGCCAATGGTCGTTATGAGATTCGACAAATCTACTATTATAAAGAAGCGAATTTTACGGTAAGTGCTTCCAAGGGAGATCATGGTTTCCAACCAGCGAACTTTACCAATCAACGTCTGGACCTTAGCCGACCCAATATCACCGAATTGGATTTCATTGATACGACCTCTTTTGCGGTAAGCGGATTCATCACCCAAAGCTTGAACGGTGTGGAATGTGGCCTGGAAGAGGTAGAAGTATGGGTGAATGGCACCTACAAGGGAGTAATGACCGATGCGGATGGATACTACGTGGTGGAAGTGGAAGAAGCCGGTGTCTACACGATCGAGCCTCGCTTTCGTAACCACGATTTTAGTCCGCAGGAACAAGAGCTGGTCGTAGAAGCGGATCTGGGGGGCGTACACTTTACCGATACCCAGACGAATTTCCTGAAAGGGCAAGTCACCGCCAGTTGTGATATCTTTATTGGCCAGTCTCTGGTTCGCGCCTATTCCGAAGGTGGCCAGGGCTGTATCGACACCGTATTTATGACCGATGAGCAGGGCTATTACGAAGTGGTATTACCCGCCAGGAAATACCAGATAGAGGTGGTTGGCTTTACGCCAACTGCGGACGTAGAGCTGGCCGAAGCGCAGGTGCTTTCTTTTTTTCAAACGGAAATGGTTGATATTACCGATGAGGGCCAGCGGCTTGATTTTATTTATCGTCAGCCACCCAGCATCCGCATTAGTGGCTTCCCGGATAATGATTGTCCGGCTCTGGGCTATGCCGTGGTGGACCAACAGGAGACCTACCTGCTTTCCATCGTTGTGGAGCAGCAATTTGGGGAGACAGCCTGTCCCGTCGAGACGGGGTATGTCTTAATCTATGATGAAGTGGGAGACAAAGCGAACGAACCTGATAGCCTGCCTATAGAAAATGGGGTCGTCCAGTATGAGCTGGCACCAGGTGCACCCAATCTAATCGCCCCCCATCAGAAGCTATTCCAGGTCGAAGCGGTAGTCGAAGGGGTTCAGGCTAATTGGGCAGAACCCATCGTCGTCACCGGAGTGCGACCAAGAGAGCAAACCTTTACTACGGTGACGCCGGAGATTCCCTTTATGATTTTACACGACCCCCCTGGAGATGCCAGCTATTCCTACCTGGAGCGAAGTAACACCAGCAGCCTGGCTATGCGTATTTACGGTCAGGCTACGGGGAGTGTGACGGCACGCTCGCAGGTCAAAGTTGGCTCCGCCATCGAGCAGACCCTCTTCCCGGGTACTGCCGGCGACTTCGAATCGTGGGGTACGGTCGGCACCTCTCTTTCCGTAGGTTCTACTATCAGTGCGGGTACGGAATGGATTATGGAAATGACTAATTCGGAGCAGTTTGCCACCTCGAATCAAGAGGAAATCACTGGTGAAGAAGGCGACGTCTACCTTGGGGCAGCCATGAATCTCGTGTATGCCCAGGTGGATATCCTTGAACTTGGCGATTCTCCCTGTGATTTGCGCAAAGATATAGACCTTATTATGGGGAACGATGGTTTCGCCACCACCTTCATGTACACCGAGGATCATATCCGGCAGGTCTTAATTCCGCAGCTCAGGGGCATCCGCGATTTTTACGAAAGTAACCAATCCGACTCCGCGGCGATTTACGATAACCAAATCAGCGTCTGGCAACAGACCGTAGAGCAGAATGCAGAGAATAAGCGAGCAGCCACTTTCTTGGAAAACCGTTCCTTTAGCGCAGGAGCTAATTATCAATCGGCGATAACTTCCGTAGCGGAGCAGTCGGTCTCCCTGGATGTTAGGCTCTTTATGGAGAGTAGTATCGTCATTGGAGCTGGATTCGAAGTACTGGGGTCAGGCGTGTCGGGCGAGGTAGAGACCCGTATGCGTTTTGAAATGGGTACCTCGGCTACGGGCACAGTGCTGAAGGAACAAACCAGTGGGTTTGAACTAAGGGATGATGATCCGGGCGATTTCTTTAGCGTAGATATAAAAAAGGATCCGGTCTATGGAACACCCGTTTTTGATCTGGTTAGCGGACGGAGTAGTTGTCCCTGGGAGGCAGGTACGCAGCCCCGCGAGACGGTGCAACTACAGGCAGATAGTTACACCCAGTCCGACGTGCCTGCTAATGAATCCGCGGTCTTTGAGCTAAGCCTGGGGAATATTAGTCAAAGTGACGAGGTACAGACCTATTTGTTACGTTTTCTACAGGCCAGTAATCCGGAAGGGGCTCTGGTTCGCATCGGCGGTAGTGAGGCACAAGCACCAATCCCCTACACCATTGGTCCTGGTCAGGCCTCGAAGGCAACTGTAAGCATTGGCAAAGGCCCACGCGCTCAGAATTACCGCAATTTACAGTTTGTACTGAGCAGTGGTTGTGACGATGAGGCCATTGCCGATACTATTGCGTTGAATGTCGATTTTCAGACCGCCTATCCCAAGCTATTATTGGAAGAGCCCAATGATAACTGGTTGGTTAACCAGAGTGATAATAATGAACTGGTGGTATGGTTCCGAAACTACGACCTGGGTCGCTTACAAAAAACACAGTTGCAGTATTCCCCTAAAGATAGGTACGAATGGCAAACGGCCCAGGAATGGCAGCCAGGTAATATTTCCCCATCCCCGAACGGGATGGCGGTCAAGTGGAATCTGGAGAATATTCCGGAGGGTAGCTATGATATTCGAATGCGCGCCGATTATGGCAATGCCGATTTGTATACGGAAGTACTTAGCGGCCTGATTGATCGCAAGGCACCCGCCGTATTTGGACAGCCGAGTCCGAGTGATCAGGAATTGGAAACCGGGGAGTTGATTGCCGTTGACTTCAATGAGCCCATCAATTGTCTGAGTTTCGAGCAAGATCAGGTGCTGATGAAAAATACGCAGACCGGGGAGGTCATTCCTACCCAAACGGGCTGTGCTGTCCGGCGTTTGATTATAAAACCTTTATGGGATCCTAAAAATCACCTGGGAGAAACCTTTGGGGTAGAAGTCTTTTCGGTAGCGGATTTGCAAGACAATACCCGTTCGGAAGCCATTACCTGGGAGTTTCAGCTGGGAAGTGTGGAGGGGGCACCTGATCTGGATACAGATCGAGATGGCATACCCGATGCCGCGGATAATTGCCCACTGGCTGCCAATCCCGACCAGCAGGATACCGATCAGGACGGTATTGGTGATGTCTGTGATTCTGATATCGACGGGGATGGTATTGACAATGCGGCCGATAACTGCCCACAATTTGCAAATCCTGATCAACGGGATAGCGATGGGGATGGTATCGGAGACGTTTGTGCGCCCGAAGCGGATGGCGATGGCGACGGCATTGCCAACGAAGCGGATAATTGTCCGCTGACCCCTAACCCCGATCAGGCCGATCAGGATCAGGATGGGATTGGTGATGTCTGTGATACGGATCGCGATGGCGACGGCATTGAAAATTCACTGGATAACTGTCCCGATTCACCCAATCCAGAACAGGTAGATGTGGCCAGTCGGCCCTGTGAGAATGTGACGGCTACCGAGGCGATCCTGGCGGGTCTGGAGGAGATACAATTGGCCCCTAATCCGGCCCGTCGTCAGGCTGTTTTAGGATTTACGCTTTCGCAAAAAATGCGGGTACAGATCAGCGTACATAGCCTGGACGGCCGTTTGGTCAAAGCCTGGCCCGCAGTAGTTTTGCCCGGCGGCAACCACCAGGAAATGATTCCCGTGGAGGAAGTTCAAACCGGCTTATATTTCCTGAAAATTGCTACCGAAAAGGGTACCGTTTCCCGGAAGTTGATGATTATCCGGTAATGTTTGGGGCCGCCCGGGGCGGCCCCAAAACAATTACTATTCCTCCCCGGCGGGCGGGGCGATCATCGATAGATTTAATTCACTTAATTGTTCGGCGTCGATGCGGGCGGGTGCGTCGATCATCATATCGCGGCCCTGATTATTTTTTGGGAAGGCGATAAAATCCCGAATCGAACCAACGCCGTTCATGACGGCGCACAGGCGATCAAAACCAAAGGCAATACCACCGTGCGGCGGAGCCCCGTATTCAAAGGCACCCAGCAGGAAGCCAAACTGCTCCTCCGCTTCTTCCGGAGTGAAGCCCAGTAATTTGAAATTCCTGGACTGGAGCTCCCGGTCGTGGATACGAATGGAACCCCCACCAATTTCTACGCCGTTGATGACCAGATCGTAGGCATCAGCACGTAGGCTTTTCATCGTCTCGAAATCACCATCCAACATCCGTGGAATGTCATCTTTTTTAGGGGAGGTGAACGGGTGGTGCATGGCGTGAAAGCGCTCAGCGTCTTCGTCCCATTCCAACAAGGGAAAGTCCAGCACCCATAGGGGTTTAAACACCTTGGGGTCAATTAAATCTAGTCGACGGCCCATTTCCAGGCGTAATTCCCCGAGTTGCTTGCGGGTCTTGTCGGTTTCTCCGGCCAGTACCAGCATTAGGTCACCCGGTTTGGCCCCCATTTTATCGGCCCAGGCTTTTAGGTCGTCAGCAGAGAAGAATTTATCTACCGAAGATTTGAAGCTACCGTCTTCGTTGTATTTGACATAAACCAGCCCTTTCGCACCAATTTGTGGGCGTTGTACCCACTTGGTCAGTTCATCGACTTGCTTACGGGAGTAAGCTGCCTGGCCTTTGGCAACGATGCCAACGATCAATTCTACACTATCGAATACTTTAAAGCCTTTGCCCTGAGCCACATCATTCAGTTCTGTGAAGGTCATGTCAAAGCGCTTATCGGGTTTGTCACTACCGTACAGCTTCATGGCTTCGTCGTAGTCGATTCGCTCAAAGTCGGGTAAGTCAAGGCCAAGGGTATGCTTGAAGAGGTGTTTAGTTAGCCCTTCGAAGGTCTTTAATACCTCTTCTTGCGTAACGAAGGCCATCTCGCAATCGATTTGAGTAAACTCTGGTTGACGATCCGCTCGTAGATCTTCATCGCGGAAGCACTTCACCAGCTGGAAATAGCGGTCGAATCCGGCAACCATCAGGATCTGCTTAAAGGTCTGCGGCGATTGCGGTAAGGCATAAAACTGCCCGGGATTCATCCGACTGGGTACCACGAAATCACGTGCACCTTCCGGAGTACTCTTGATTAGGAAAGGCGTTTCTACCTCTACAAAAGCCTGACTGTCGAGATATTTTCTGGTTTCCAGCGCCAGCTTGGAGCGGAAAATAATATTTTGTTGAACCGGTCCACGACGCAGATCCAGATAGCGGTATTTCATCCGCAGATCGTCACCGCCGTCGGTATCTTCATCAATGGTAAAGGGCGGCACCTTAGAAGCATTGAGCAGATCCATTTTAGATACTTCAATCTCAATATCTCCGGTGGAACGATTGGGGTTTTTATTACTTCTTTCGCGAACTTTACCACTTACTTTAACGACAAATTCGCGACCCAGTTTACGGGCCCGGCTACACAGGTCTTCATCTGCTTCCATACTGAAGACCAGCTGGGTAATCCCGTAGCGGTCTCGGAGATCAATAAAGGTCATGGCGCCAAAGTCGCGATTGGCTTGTACCCAACCACTTAATACAACTTCTTCACCGACATTTTCTATGCGTAATGCTCCACAATTGTGCGTACGATACATTGGAGATAGTTTTTTCTGTTAATGCTATTTTGCCGCGCAAAAATAAGGCTAATTTCTTGGGATTCCGTAGAAATATGTCTTTTATTCGTACTTTGATCAAACGAAAGATCTGTTCTTTTTGCCCTTTAATCATCCAGCATGAGCACAACACAGAAAAATCAATTCGGTACCGCTCCCGTTTTTTTTACGGCCATCTCTACTATCCTGGGGGCGATTATGTTTTTGCGTTTTGGTTTTGCCGTAGGCGTGGTGGGGCTGGTTGGGACAATGGCCATCATATTGATTGGTCACGCCGTTACGATTCCCACGGCCATGGCTATTGGTGAAATCGCTACCAATCAAAAAGTAGAAGGGGGCGGAGAGTACTATATCATTTCCCGTTCCTTTGGTTTGGTGATTGGTTCTTCCATTGGGATTGCCCTGTATTTTTCCCAGGCGATTAGTGTGGCTTTTTATATTATGGCTTTTGCGGAAGCTTTCACCGCCTTATTTGACTGGCTGATTGCCAATTACAATTTGCCGCCTGCGGCCGTCTGGCTACTGGAGCAAAAACAAACCGTTAGTATCCCCGCCCTCTTATTACTAGTATCGATTGTGCTGACCAAAGGGGCTGATCTGGGGGTGAAAGCCCTCTATGTGGTTGTGGTGACGCTCTTTCTGGCTTTAGTCGCTTTCTTCATCGGACAAACCGATTATAACAAGAATAATAAACTCGATCCCTTTGCGACCGCCAGAACAGAGATTCAGGTCGATACGGGCAGCGCTGACCAGAGTCAGAGTAGTGTTACCTCAGACTCCTTACGCAATCCGAATGTCCCCATCGTTGAGCCCGCCAATCCGAACCTGAAAGAGATCGGCGGTGAGGAGGAGGATAATACCGAGCTGCCGGGTTTCTTTACGGTTTTTGCCATTATCTTCCCAGCTTTTACTGGAATGACCGCCGGTGTAGGCTTATCCGGAGATCTGAAAAACCCTGGGAAATCGATCCCGCTGGGAACCATTGCCGGTACGCTCGTGGGTATGGTAGTTTATTTCTTTATTGCCTTGAAATTAGCCAGCTCCGCTTCCCCCGAGGATTTGGCGAATACCAGCCGACTGGTGATGGCCGATATCGCCTGGCAGGGTTGGTGGATTATTCCGGTAGGGCTGGCCGCAGCAACGATTAGTTCGGCCCTGGGTTCCATTATGGTGGCCCCAAGGACGCTGCAGGCCATTTCCCGAGATCGGGTATTACCCTCGGCAAAGATTAACTTCTGGTTATCCAGAGGACGTGGTAATAACGATGAGCCCTTTAACGCTACCCTGGTAACGGTCATCATGGCTTTCGCCTTTATTATGATTGGCGAGCTGGACTTCGTGGCTGAAATTATTTCGATGTTCTTTATGGTCACCTACGGTACTCTTTGTCTGATCTCCTTTTTACAGCATTTTGCGGCAGATCCATCTTATCGACCGACCTTTCGTTCCCGCTGGTACATCTCTTTATTTGGTGCGCTAGCCTGTTTTGGTTTGATGTTTTTTATGAATGCGGCCTACGCCGTATTTTCGATTTTATTGATGTTAGTTTTTTACTTCATCGTCAGTATTTATAATCCGGACAAAAAAAATATGGCAGTCATCTTTCAGGGCGTTATTTTCCAGATAAGTCGACAGTTGCAAGTGTTTTTGCAATCCGCTGAGAAAGAGAAAACCGGTAGTTGGCGACCCTCGGCAGTGTGTATTTCAGAGCACTCTTTCGAGCGACTGGGGGCTTTTGATCTATTGCGCTGGCTCTCTCAACGCTATGGGTTTGGATCCTATATCCACAAGATCAACGGATATTTGTCCAGAACGACCCATAAAGAAGCCAAATATTGTAAAGAACGACTCATCAAGATGGCCGAGGCCAGTGGTAGTAATATCTACGTAGATACCCTCATTAGCCCTTCTTATACTTCTGCCATCGCGCAGGTTATTCAGCTGCCAGGTATTTCAGGGACCGAAAACAACTTGCTACTGTTGGAATACTCGAAGGGACATCCGGAGAATCGTAAAGAAATTATAGAAAACTTCAAGCTCATTAAGTCGGTTGAGTTTGATTTAATCGTTTTAGCGAGTACAGAACGCGGTTACGGTTTAAAGCAAAATATCCATATCTGGGTCACTTCTAATGACTACGTGAACGCTAATTTGATGATTCTGCTGGGCTATATTATTCTGGGGCACTCGGAATGGTCACACGCTCATATCAAGATCTTCGCCGTTTTCCCGGAAGAAACCATGGAAGATGAACGCAATCGTCTTAACCAATTGATCGAAACGGGTAAATTACCCATTTCTCCCAAGAACATTCAGGTCATCCCGCGTAGTGATAATAAGGATGTGAAGGCGATTATCAATCAGAAATCCCGGGATGCAGATTTAACCATTATCGGTATTCGCGACGAGGTAGTCAAGCATGAAGGCATTAAAGTATTCGAAGGCTACGATAGTATTGGTAATACCATGTTCGTTAATGCTGCCGAGCAAAAGAATATTAAATAGGGACGGGGTTTAAGCCAAAAAGATCACATTGCGCCCCAGCTCTACCGTTCCGGTTTTTTCCAGTCGCTTCAGTAGACGAGATACGGCTTCGCGAGAGGCATTCAGATCGTAGGCGATTTCCTGGTGCGTCACGTTAATGATTTTAGTGTTGGTCGCTTTGGAGCGTTTTTGTAGATAGGCCATCAGCCGCTCATCCATGTTGGAGAAGGCAATGCTGTCGATCACTTTTACAAGCTCGAGCATCCGATCATCGTAGCTGCGCATGACAAAGTTCTTCCAGGAGGTAAAACGAGTCATCCAGCTGTCGACCAGGCGATTTGGGATGCCAATAAAGGTTGTTTTTTCCTCCGCAACCGCTTTGATCACACTTCTCTTATTCATCATACAGCAGGTGAAAGACATAGAGCAGGTGTCGCTGGGTTCTAGATAATACAGGAACAATTCGTTGCCCTCTTCATCCTGTCGAATCACCTTGATGGTACCACTAATGACCAGGGGTACCAGGCGGATATAACTCTCGTAATCCATGATTACTTCACCTGCCTCGTAAGTCATAACCTGTCCGTGTTCTACAATCTCTTTTTGTAATGCTGGTTCGGCCAGATTGGGGAAGTACTCGTG
>Ga0102940_1000306_pt1 | contig 34324 bp, 24 predicted proteins | sample SalPonR2_C_D1_MG_FD_78215 | JGI IMG/M metagenome (GOLD analysis project Ga0102940, IMG submission 78215) | Salt pond soil microbial communities from South San Francisco under conditions of wetland restoration - Salt Pond MetaG R2_C_D1_MG | ecosystem: Environmental > Aquatic > Marine > Intertidal... | reverse complement strand
TTCCGGTATACGGCCGCATGGTGCGGACCCAGACCCAGGCGCTGGCCGGCAACGAATTCATCGTGGCGGAAGAAGCCATGGGTGCCGGCATGATGCGGGTGCTGGGGGTGCATATACTGCCCAATATCGTGGGGCCGCTGTTCATTGTGGCCAGTATGGATATCCCCGTGGTGATCACCATCGAAGCCGGGCTGAGTTTTCTGGGGGTGGGGGTCCGGCCCCCGACGCCCAGCTGGGGGGCGATTCTCAATGATGGATATGCCTATATCCGCAATACACCGTGGATTATCATTTTCGGCGGGATCCCCCTGATTGTCACCACCCTGGGATTCACCTTTCTGGGAGAATCCATGCGGGATATGTTTGACCCCAAACTGCGCAAGGACTTATGATGACCCAACCGGTGCTGGATATTAGCAACCTGAGTGTCGATTACCAAACCCCCCGGGGGACGGTGCAGGCCCTGCGCCATATACACCTGCAGGTACCACCGGCAAAGGTGGTGGGACTGGTGGGCGAAAGCGGCTGCGGCAAATCCACGTTGATTTCGGCCGTGATCCGCCTGATGGCGGAAAACGCCCATGTGGCAGAAGGTGAAATCCGGTTCATGGGCCTGGATCTGCAGGCAATGTCCGCTGCCGAGCTGCGGGGTATCAGGGGCCGGGACATCTCCATGGTATTCCAGGATCCCATGACCGCCCTGAATCCGGTGCTCACCATCGGCCGCCAGATGAAGGATATTCAGTACCGGGATCCCCTTTCCGGAAAGAAAAAACGCGAACGGGCCGCCCGGATGCTGGAACGGGTGGGCATCAGCGACGGCCTGTCCCGTCTGGACAATTATCCCCACCAGTTTTCCGGCGGCATGCGCCAGCGGATCACCATTGCCATGGCCCTGCTGGTAAAGCCCAAACTGCTGATTGCCGATGAACCCACCACGGCCCTGGATGCCACCCTGGAGGTGCAGATTATCCGTCTGCTCAAAGACCTGCAGACCGATTTTCAGTGTGCCATTTTGTTTATTTCCCACCATTTGAACGTGATTGCGGAACTGTGTGATTATGTGGGGGTGATGTATGCCGGTGAACTGGTGGAAAAAGGAACGGTGCGCGATATCTTTCACCGGCCGGGCCATCCCTATACCCGGTCTCTGCTGGAATGCGACCCGTCGGTGATTGAAGAACCCACCCGGTTTCTGCCCACCATCCCCGGGGACATCCCCAGCCTGATCGACCTGCCCGAAGGCTGCATTTTTCAGGACCGCTGTGAAAAGGTCATGTCCGTGTGCCGGAAAACCCAGCCCCCGGCCGTTCACCTGGCAGAACACCACACAGCTGCCTGCCATTTTCTGGAGGAATGATGGAACCCTTATTGGAAGTTGACCAGCTGCGGGTGCGGTTCAGAACCAAAGGATCGGTCAAGGCATTGCTGGAGAAAGATGATGATCCGTTTATCGACGGGGTGATGGGGGTCAGCCTCACCATTTATCCGGGCCAGACCTTCGGCCTGGTGGGGGAGAGCGGGTCCGGCAAAACCACCCTGGCACGGGCGGTCATGGGGCTGGTGCCGGTGCAGTCCGGTGCCATCCGGTTCAACGGGAAAAATCTGATCGGCCTGAACCGGGGGCAGATAAAGCCTTTCCGCCGGGATATTGCGCTGATGTTCCAGGACCCTGCCGGGTCCCTGAGCCCCCGCCTCAAGATCCGGTCCATTCTGGCTGAACCATTCCGTATCCACAACAAACTGCCGGACAACCTGCCCGACGAGATTGGCCGGCTGCTGAAAATGGTCAATCTTTCTCCGGCCATGGGGGATCTGTATCCCCATCAGCTCAGCGGCGGGCAGGCCCGCCGGGTGGGGGTGGCCAGGGCCCTGGCCCTGTCCCCCAAACTGATCATTGCGGATGAACCCACGGCCGGCCTGGATGTGTCGGTCCAGGGGGAGATTCTCAATCTCATGGCCCGGCTGCAGGATGAACTGGGGGTCAGTTTTCTGATCATCACCCATAACCTGGCTGTGGTGCGCCATGTGAGCGACCATACCGCCATCATGTACCTGGGGCGCTTTCTGGAACAAGGTCCCACACAGACCGTGTTTCATCACATGCAGCATCCCTATACCCAGGCCCTGCTGTCTGCCCATGCCAGCCCGGACCCGGATGCCGTGCACCACCGCATCGCCATTTCCGGAGAGATCCCCAGTCTTTTTTCCAGGCCGAAAGGGTGTGAGTTTCACACCCGGTGTCCCCGGGCCAAAGATGTCTGCCGAGACCGATTTCCCCAAGCGGCGGAACCAATAAAGGCCCACCAGTATTTCTGTCATTTTCCGCTGTCTGAATCCCTACAATGACACCATCTGATACAACCCTGTGTTTGGAGGAATAGGTTACCCATGCGCTTCAATACCCTGCTGGAACAGTCTGAACCCATCTGTTTTCCCCCGGTGGACGGGGTCCGCCGTTTCCGGAACCTGATGATTCCCATGCGGGACCATATCCAACTGGCGGCAGATGTCTATCTGCCGGACACCGGAGACCCGGATGCCGCATTTCCCGTGGTCATGGAATACATTCCCTACCGAAAGGACCAGGTGGACCTGTCTGCCCGGCCGTTTTACACGTATCTGGCCCGCAGGGGATACCTGGTCATCCGGGTGGATATCCGGGGCACCGGCGCGTCCGCGGGGAAAAACCTGGATGAATATCTGCTCCAGGAGCAGGAGGACGGATATGACTGTGTGGAATGGATCGCTGCCCAGTCCTGGTGTGACGGGCATGTGAACATGATGGGGATTTCCTACGGCGGATTTTCCGCCCTCCAGGTGGCCACCCATCAGCCCCCCCATCTCACCAGTATCATCCCCGTGGATTTCACGGATGACCGGTACCATGATGACTGCCATTACCAGGGGGGCCTGATGCGCCTGTACTATGATATCGCCTATTACGGCGGGGCCATGGTGGCATCCAATGCCATGCCGTCCCTGGTGGAGGCGGCCGGAGCCGACTGGGCCGAGACCTGGCAGCAGCACCTGGAAGAAAATGAACCCTACCTGCTGCAGTGGTACCGCCATCAGACCGCCGGTCCCTACTGGGATCATGGGTCTGTCCGGTATGCTGCCGACCGGATCCGCTGTCCCGTGATGATGATCGGCGGCTGGCGGGATGGATACATGAACGTGCCCCTGCGGTTGTTTGAGGCACTGTCGGTGCCGAAAAAAGTGTGGATCGGTCCCTGGAACCATGCCATGCCGGACGGGGCTGTGCCCGGCCCCCGGGTGGATTACCTCAATGAAGTGGTGCGGTGGCTGGACTGCTGGTGCAGGAAAGAATCCACAGACATCATGGAAGAACCCCCGGTGGTGGCGTTCATGCAGCAGTACCAGCCGCCGGAGGTGGACCGCCTGGAAACCAGAGGAGAGTGGCGGGCGGAAACCACCTGGCCGGTGCCGGGATCGGACCCCCGGTCTCTGTTTCTGGGTGCATCCGGCTGTCTTGCCGAAGCGGTGGGCACAGACGGTCATGATCTGCTGACCTATCTGCCCACGGTGGGTACCAGCGGCGGCCTTTTTTCCGGGGGGATCCAGTTCGGCCTGCCCGGGGACCAGCGGCCGGATGAAGCGTTCAGTGCGGTGTACACCACAGCCCCCCTGGAGGGGGACCTGCATATACTGGGACGTCCCAGAGCAGTGCTGCATGTGACTTCCAGTGCCGCGGTGATGGGGTATGCGGTCAGCCTGTCGGATGTGGCCCCGGACGGCACCTCCCATCTGGTGGCCAAGGGGGTGCGCAACGGCACCCGCAGGGACTTGTTCACAGACCCGGAACCCATGGTGCCGGAAACCGTATATGAACTGGGCATCGACATTGACAGCACCGGCTGGATATTCAAAGCAGGTCATTGTATCCGTCTGTCTGTGGCCAATGCGGACTGGCCCAATTTCTGGCCCACCCCGGAACAGGGGGTCAGCCGGATTTTTTTCGGATCTGCCCGGCCCAGCCGCCTGGACCTGCCCGTAGTGCCGAATGCCGGGTCGGCACAACCGCCGGTGTTTGCCCCTTCCACAATGGTGAGGCAACCCCATTTGGCATCGGTTTGCCCGCCTGTGTGGGAGGTGAGCACCGATGTGCTCAGCGGCAGAAAAACCGTGCAACTGCAGGTAGACAGTGTGCACCGGCTGACAGACACCACCGTGTTTGAAAAACAGGCGTCAGGAAAGTTTCAGGTGCATCCCCGGCATCCGGCCCTGGCCTCGGGCCGGGGAAAACATCTACAGGAACTCAAAAGCGACGGGGGATCCATCCGGGCCGAATCCGACGTCTGGGTACAGGGAGGAAAAACCCATTTTCAGGTGATCATCAACCTGGTGGTACAGGTCAACGGCGGGACCATTTTTTCCCGAAAATGGGTGGAATCTATTCCCCGTCATTTGCTTTGACGGACCTGGCTATTCGATCTCAAAGGCCCGTTCCCCGTGCAGGGCACTGTCCAGACCGGTCCGTTCATCCTGGCCGTCCACCCGGAGCCCGCCGCAGACCAGTTTGGTGACATACACAACGATCAGGGTGGCCACGGCGGAAAACGCGATGGTGGCGATGATGGACACCAGCTGGATCCAGACCTGGCCCGGGTTGCCGAAAAACAGCCCCCTGGCCCCTTCAGTGACGGACGGGGAGGCGAACAGCCCGGTGGCCAGCGCCCCCCACATACCGCACAGGCCGTGGATGCCGAACGCGTCCAGCGAATCGTCATACCCCAGCTTTTTCTTGAGAAACACCACCCCGTAATATCCCACGGCCCCGGATACCAGGCCGATGATCAATGATCCGGACAGGGTGACGAATCCGGCGGCCGGGGTGATGGCCACCAGCCCGGCAATGACGCCCGAAGCCATGCCCAGCAGGGTGGGTTTGCCGCTGATTTTCCACTCCAGGAACAGCCAGGTCAGGCCGGTGTCATCATCATGACCAGGGCCGTGGACATGGTGACCCAGGCGGTATCTCCGGTATCAATGGTGCCTTCTGCAGCAAAACATGCAGTGGTGCCTGTCAATAAGAGGGTGATGATCATCAGGCAGTATGTTCGTCCCATGATGGTTTCCTTTCTTTTCAAAGGTTTTTGAAAATGTCTTCAATTTGAACTGTATTGAGCAAATCACATGCCAGAAAGAGATACTGCCTGTAAATATAGACATAACTATCTATAATAAAAGCGCATATGACCAAAATGGATCTATACAAATTTGATATGGTTGTTTGAAATCGATAAAATAAATTTCAAATTTGTAAATAATATATTATCGTTCTATACATAAATGTAATTTTAAAATTATTTAATAAAAACAAGACCAATTTAATTTTTTTTATTCAGCAGCTTTTCCCCAGGTTTTCTGGCCAGATATATCCGGAAAGGGTGGCACAAAAACCGTCCGGTGATCAATGCCAGGGCTGGCGGGTGAAAAATACATTTTTGTTTTTTTTATGACGGCATGCCTGCTGTGCCGGTCTGCGGCAGCTCCGAGATGACGGGAAGGGAGCCGTTTTGGGGAACCTTTATAGACGTTTTGCTGTTTTTTTGTCAGCAAAGGTTTCATGGGCATGGAATTTGCTTTCTTTGCTTTGGGTGTTGGTGGCAGCCTGCCGGATGGTTGTGAAAAAGATTGCTGACAAGGCCAATGGGGTATAATGGCAGATTTTGAAAAAATCGGACAACAGGCGTATTTATTTGGTTAAACCATTTCAAGTCCGGGTGGCGGGCCTGGCAGGGCTGTACTGGATTTTTACCGGAAAAAGCCGCTCTTTAGGGGTTGACATAAAAAAAATTATAGGCTACACAAAGCTACAATTAGGCTATGGTAGCGCTTTTCGAGCGGTTTAAGGGGTTCACAATGTAATGGATTGTATTATTGTATGTCACAGTTAGAGCTGAAAGAGATCAGTGTAAGATTTGGTGGCCTCAAGGCATTGTCAAAATTGAGTTTTACCATTGGAAACGGCCGGATCGTGGGACTGATCGGACCCAATGGGGCAGGCAAAACAACGGTTTTCAACGTGCTTACCGGGGTGTACCAGGCATCGGAAGGAGATGTGATCTTTGACGGGGAAAGCATTCTGGGCAAACGGCCCTATGTGATTTTCGACAAAGGCATTGCCAGAACCTTTCAGAATATCCGGCTTTTTTCCGCCATGACCGCTGTGGAAAATGCCATGGTTGCCAGACACTGCAGGTCCAGAACAGGGGTGTTCGGCTCCATTTTACGGACCCCTTCTCAGAGACGGGAAGAGGCCTTTATCCGGGAAAAGGCCATGGAAGCCCTGACATTCATGGGGGTGGATGCCTATGCCGATACCGTGGCCTCCAATCTGTCTTACGGCTTCCAGCGTAGGCTTGAAATCGCAAGGGCCATTGCATCGGAACCCAAGGCCCTGCTCCTGGACGAACCGGCCGCCGGCATGAACCCGGCTGAAACATCGGAACTGATGAAAGATATCGCGCGCATTAAAGACCTGGGCATTGATGTGCTCCTGGTGGAACATGACATGAGGGTCGTCATGGGTGTGTGTGACCATATCGTTTGTGTTGACCATGGTGTGAAAATCGCTGAAGGAAATGCCCAGCAGATCCAGAATGACCCCAAGGTCATTGAGGCATATCTTGGTCAGCCAGCCAACCAATAATTTTTAGGAGGAAAAAATGAGGAAACGTATTGTATCAATTTTGGCCATGGGACTGATCCTGGTTCCATTTCTTCTTGTGGGCGCAGTTTCTGCGAAAACTTTGAAAATCGGATCTTTGAGCCCCCTCACAGGCCCCTATGCCTCTGACGGCACCGATATCAAAAACGGTGTTCTCACCGCAATTTCCGTATTTGAGGAACAGGGCGGCATGCCGGGATATGACAAAATCGAACTGTATGCCCAGGACACAGCCTGTGATCCGAGACAGGCGGTTGCCGCAGCCAACAAGCTGGTCAACCTCGAGGTTGCCGGTGCCATCGGGGCCTATTGTTCTTCTTCCACCATTCCGGCCTCTAATGTTCTGGACGAGGAAGAAGTCATCATGATCACCCCGGCTTCCACCCATCAGGATGTGACCGAACGGGGCCTTCCCTATATGTTCAGAATGTGCGGACGTGACGATGCACAGGCCCCGGCCGCCGCCAAGTTCATCAAGGAAGCCCTGGGTGCGAAAACCATTTTTATTGTGGATGACAAAACCACCTATTCCCAGGGACTGGCCGATGGTGTGAAAAAAGCGGCTGAAGAACTGGGTATAAAAGTTTTGGGCCATGAACATGTAAACCAGGGTGACAAAGATTTTTCAGCGGTTATCACCCGGGCAAAACAGGCAGATCCTGATGTTTTCTACATGTCTTTGCAGGGATTTTCTCCGGCAGCCATGATGACGCTGCAGGCAAAACGGTTGGGCATGGATTCCCAGATCGTCACCCAGGATGCGGTTTTTCAGCCGCGTTTCATGGAAGTTGCCAAAGAAGCTTCCCAGGGGGTTTTTCAGACCTATGGGTACACCGATCCCACTACACCCGAATACAAGGCGTTTGAAGAAAGATATGTGCCCAAATATGGCAAAATTGCCGCGTACGCCACCTATGCCTATGATGCGGCCACCACGCTGCTCAAAGCCATTAAGGCGGCAGGCTCCACTGATCCTGCAAAGGTCAAAGCGGAAATGATGAAGATGGATTATCAGGGTGTTGCCAAACGTATCAAATTTGAAGAAAATGGTGATACCGGTTCCAATTACATTGCGTTTAAGGTGGTTGACGATAAATTCGTCCCCTACTGGGATCCGGAAAAAGGACTGCTCAAGTAAATTTTGAAACCGTTATGCGGCTGGGCTTTCAGGTTCAGCCGCATCCTTTTATCCACCCAAATTTAAGAAATTACGCATAATGGAATATTTTATTCAGCAGTTTGTTAACGGGTTAACCCTCGGCGGCATGTACGCATTGATCGCATTGGGATACACCATGGTATACGGGGTTATTCAGCTCATCAACTTTGCCCATGGCGAATTTTTTGCCGCCGGCGGGTATGTGGGTGCCATTACGCTGGGATACCTGTCCGGCCTGGGGTATATGCAGACCCACCCGGTGCTTTGCCTGAGCGCAGCATTTGTTTTTGCCATGGCCTATTGTGCCTACCTTGCCGTGGGGGTTGAAAAAATCGCCTATAAACCACTGCGCAAGGAATCCCGGCTGGCTGCGCTTTTGTCTGCCCTGGGCATGTCCATTTTTTTGTCCAACGGCATGATGCTCACCCAGGGGGTATATGACAAAATTTATCCCGGAGAAATGTTTCAGGGGCGGTTTGATTTCGGCACGGTGGCGATTTCCTATCTGCAGATCATGATTATTGTTCTGACCGCGCTGCTCCTGGTGGGACTGAACCTTCTGGTATTCAGGACCAAAATCGGTATGGCCATGCGGGCCACGGCCCAGGACAAGACCATGTCCGCACTGGTGGCCATCGGCAGCAACAAAATCATTTCCCTGACCTTTGCCATTGGTGCCGGCCTGGCTGCGGCCGCCGGTATCATGTATGGTCTGTATTACGGCTCTGTCCGGTACGATATGGGGTTTATTCCGGGCATCAAGGCATTTGCGGCTGCTGTTCTGGGGGGTATCGGCAATATTACCGGTGCCATGCTGGGGGGATTGATCATCGGCATGGTGGAAGTGTTCGGGGCCGGGTATTTTTCCAGCGAGTATAAGGATGTGTTTGCGTTTATTATATTAATCGGCGTACTGTATTTTAAGCCAACCGGCATTATGGGCGAGAATATCGATGATACAAGAGTTTAAAAAAATTTGGAAGCCATATACCATCGGCATGCTGTGGCTGTTTGGCCTGCTGTGGCCCTTGCTGGGGGTGCATGCCGACGGCACCATGACCGTGCATGAAACGTTTCGGGTATGGCTGTATATCCTGGTTGGATCGGCAGCATGCCTGATGCTGTACATGGCAAAAAAAGGCGGATTCCTGGATTTTGTGGGAGATCCTTTGTTCCGGGCAAGAAGCAGCATTCAGACCCGTGCCTTTGCCATTCCCAACTGGTCATGGCAGGTGGGTCTGATTGTTCTGGCCTGTTTTCTGCCGTTGTTTGCCGACCGGTATGGGACGGATGTGGCCATCAATGTATTGATTTATATATGTCTGGGGCTGGGCCTGAATATCATGGTGGGCCTTTGCGGCCTGCTGGACCTGGGATACATTGCTTTCTACGGGGTGGGGGCATATGCCTATGCATTGCTCAATACCGTTTACGGCATGGGGTTTTGGATCTGTCTGCCCTTTTCCGCATTTTTTGCCTGTCTGGCTGGGGCCATTGTGGGATATCCCACCCTGCGCATGCGCGGTGATTACCTGGCCATTGTGACACTGGGATTCGGGGAAATAATCCGGCTGATTCTCAACAACTGGATGGAACTGACCAACGGACCCAATGGTATTTTGGGCATCGATGCGGTGGGCATGTATCTGCCGGTGTTTGAAAACGGGTTCACATTTGAACATTTCTGGATGAAAAAATTGTACCTTTTCTACTATCTGGTACTGGCCCTGGCCATATTTACCGCCTATGGTATCCGGCACCTGAATATCTCCCGGACCGGCCGTGCCTGGGAATCCATAAGAGAAGATGAAACCGCGGCTGAACTCATGGGGGTGAACACCTTTATCTATAAGCTGCTGGCTTATATCATGGGGGCATTTTTCGCCGGGCTGGCCGGGGCGTTTTTTGCTGCGCGGATGCGGTTTGTGAGCCCGGAGAGCTTCACTTTTCTGGAATCAGCCATGGTATTGTGCATGGTGGTTCTGGGGGGCATGGGATCTATTCCCGGCATTATACTGGGGGTGGCGGCATTGATTGTACTGCCTGAAGTATTCCGGGAGTTTGAAAATTATCGGATGCTGATATTCGGCGCTACCATGGTTATCATGATGCTCTTCCGTCCGGCCGGCCTCATACCGGCCAAACGCATGGGTACCAGATCCGATGAAAGGGAGGGATAGTCACGAAATGGGTACACAACCGATTCTTGAACTCACAGACGTCCATTCCGGATACGGGTCCATCAAAGCGCTCAAAGGCATCTCCCTGAAGGTCATGCCTGGAGAGGTCGTGGCCATTATCGGGGCCAACGGGGCGGGTAAATCCACCACCCTCATGACCATTTGCGGGATTGTGACAGCAGAGCAGGGTGATATCATTTACGAAGACAAACGTATCAATAATGTGGTGCCGGAAAAACTGCCCACCATGGGGCTTTGCCAGGTGCCGGAAGGCCGCCGGATTTTTCCCCGTCTGTCTGTGGAGGAAAACCTGATTCTGGGGGCCTTTCACCGAAATGACAAAGAAGGCGTCCAAAAGGATATCCAGCATGCCTATGACCTGTTCCCCATACTGGGGGAACGCAGCCGACAGGAAGGCGGGACCTTGTCAGGGGGTGAGCAGCAGATGCTGGCCATTGCCCGGGCCTTGATGACAAAACCCCGGCTGCTGCTGCTGGATGAACCATCCCTGGGACTTGCCCCCATTATTATTCAGCAGATTTTTGAGATCATTGAAACCATTAACAAAGAAGAAGGTGTCACCATTCTGCTGGTGGAACAGAATGCCACCCTGGCACTTCAGGCCGCTTCCAGGGGCTATGTGGTGGAAACCGGGGAAATCACCCTGGAAGATTCTTCTGAAAATCTCATGGCCAATCCCAAAATCCGTGAAGCGTATCTGGGTGAATAACGCCCATCAGCAATAGCGGTATCTAAAGCGGGCGATGCCCACAACATCAAACAGATGGGTTGCGGGAAAATCTGGCCACCAGGGGGTTGTGGTCGGAAAACACCCTGTTTTCCAGGGCATCCATATGCAGCAGTGTCAATTGTCTGTAGTAGATGCGGTCCAGTTCAAACCCGAATATCTGTTTGACCAGTCCGGCCCGTCCGGGCCGTGCCTGTCGAAGGGAGAGGGCCCGGGCCAGATTGCTGACAACGTTATGCCTGGCGCGGTTCCAGCAGTTGAAATCGCCGGCAATTATCAGGGGGCCCTGGTGGTGCTGCAGGGTTTTGAGCAGCCGGGAAAACTCCCATTGATACCAGGCCCGGGAGGTGAAATTCACGGCATGGATATTCACCACCAGCAGCAGATCTCCAGTGTTGAGCCAGTACCGGGTCATGAGGGCGTTTTTCCGGGTAGCAACCATGGTTTCCCTGGCCAGGGACATGACATCTGTTTTGGTGTGGACATCTGCCATGGCTGCTGTCAGCACCCCGAAATGAAACCGCCGGATGCTGATGTTGGCGGCTGCTGCATAGGACAGGCCGGCAACAGAAAACAGATCATCCGGGAATACCGCTTCCTGGAACAACAGAATATCCATGTCAAAAAGGCGTATCCAGTTTTTGACCATGGTATCGAATTCCGGTTTCAGGTTTTCCTTGTGCACATTCCAGCACAGCATACCAAAATCACGGGGAATGATTTTGTTTTCCAGAATTAATGGGGACCGCAATAAAGGAATGTCGGGTTTAAACATGGCATTTATCGGCAATTGCTGGTTACAGCAGCGGGGCAAATACACTCATGAGGTTCTCACTGAGCCTGCGCCACCTGCCTGCCGGGGGCATATGGCAGATGCAGCTGTCTAAAAGCTGTGCCATCCATTTTTCACACTGGTCGATTATGGCCCTGGAATAGGCAAAACTCACCACCTCGTAGTTGAGGAACAGGCTGCGCTGGTCAAAGTTGGCAGAACCCATTATCACCCCCCTGCGGTCATACAGGATAGCTTTGGCATGTATCATGCCACGGGGGTAAAGGCATACCTTTACCCCTTTGTGGTCAAGGTCCCGCATGAACCCGGACCGGCTCAGATCAGCAACCAGATGGTTGGAGCTGGACGGGGTTATGAGCCTGACATCCACTCCCCTGTGGCAGGCAATGACCAGGGCCTGCATCAGGCTTTTATCCGGGACAAAATAGGGGGTGACGATCCAGATGCGTTTTTGGGCTGAAAACACCGCGGACAGCAGCGCTTCGTAAAGTGCATCACTCTGGATATCCGGGCCTGAGGGCACCACCTGGATATTGGTGTCTCCGGCGGCTGCCGGCATAAAATCGGGCAGCGCCAGTTTGTCCGGGGCGCTGTGGTTCCAGTCGGCGGTAAAAATTTCCCGGTAATGGAATACCGCTGCTCCCTGGATGTAGAACAGCAGATCCTGCCACCTGTCGCTGCTTGGTGACGGACCAATGTATTCCCTTGTGATGTTCACCCCTCCTGAGAGAACGGTTTTGTCATCAAAGATGAAAATTTTGCGGTGGTTCCGCAGATTGATATAGTTTTGAAAGGGCCGGGTCAAAAGGGGCATGTAAAACGCCACCTGGCCACCGGCTTTTTTCAGTTTCCGCAGGGGCAGCTGGTATAGGTAGAGGGGCAGTGACCCGATACAGTCAATGAGCAGTTTTACCTGAATCCCGTCAGCCGCTTTTTTTGTCAGCGCATTCAGGACGTTTCTTCCCACATTGTCCGGCCGGAGCACATAGGTGGAAATGAAAATGGAATGCCGGGCCGAAGATATCTGTTCCATAAGAATATTGTAGGCTTTGACCCCGTCGGTATAGAAAAAAAACCGGTTTCCCCGGGTGGCACCGGCAATGCCGTTGTTTCGCAGTACCATGTCGATGCGGGTGGCTTCGTGTTCCGGTATCTCTCCTTTTTTTGCCAGTTGAAAAACCGTTTTTTCCCGGCGTTTGAGCTTTCTGCTTCTGAAAATAAAGTACAGGGGCACGGCAAAATAGGGCAGCAGGATGATGGCCAGCAGCCAGGCAATCATGCTGGGGGGTTCTCGGCGCTGATACACCATATGCCCCAGTGCCCCCAGCACCAGGATGCCGGACATGATGGCGGTGCTCTGCACCAGGATAAAATAAAACACATTCTCACTCATGCCACAATTGAAACACAGTCCCTGAAAAATAGCAACCCGGGTATCTCCAGATAAGCAGGGCCCGGTTTATCTGGATTTCGACCCGGGCGTATCAAAAAAGCTTGTGGCCGGATGAAAAGGTGATTATACAGTAATAAAAGCCATGCCCTGATGAGCACAACAAGGCACGAAAGAACAGTCCGGCAGATGGTGCTGTCATATAAAAAGCGTTTTCAGAAAAGGAGGTTACACATGGGAAGGGAAACCATACTGTTTAAAACAGAGGAAAAAAAATCAGCCAAAGAGATCAGCGACACCCTCCGGTTGATTGCAGATAAGATCGATGCCGGTACCATGACCCTGGAACAGGGCGGCAATGAGGTCACTGTGACATTTCCGGCAACTATGGAAATGCAGCTCAAGGTGGAAGAGGAACAGGGAGCAAGACTGAAAAAGAAATTTGAAGTGGAACTGGAATGGATCCCTGGCGAAGAGGCTTCACAGGGATCCACCCGCATTTCCTGACATGTGACGCTTCAAATGGGGGTGAAATCGAAACGCTGCCCACCGATGGTTGCCTCATACATCAGGCCCCCTTTGGTATGGACAAACACGGCCACCCCCTTTCTATATCCCATGCTGGCCTGGGTGCCGGTGTCAGGGCCTGCACTGGCACTGGCAGTTCCGCCTTCCGACCCCGCCTTTGCCTGGGCACCGGCAGTGATGACCACAGCAGAGGCAGATGCATCAAATTCAAATGTGCCGCTGGTAAATTCATCATAGGCCCGCTTGTCCTGGAAAAAAATGATTTCGGAAAAGGCCTGGCCCCCCAGCTGGAATCCTACCGTTACTTTGGACAGGGTTGCGTGACCCGTGAGCGTACCCTGCCGGTACACCCTGCCTTTTCCATAGGCCCCGCCCACGACAATGCCGCCCTTTCCCACTGTGGGAAATACGGCATAGGCATAGGCATTTTTAAAAAACGGCTGCACAACCGGGGATTTTTTGAAAACAGAAATGGTATGGCTGACATCATCGGCAGCCGCCGGTGATCCCATGGCAAAGAACCATACCGCGCCCAGGCCCAATAACAGATGCTTTACAATTTTCATGTTGTGTATTCCTTTGCAATTACAAGGTATCAATAGTTTCCTGGATGGCGGAAACCAGTTTGCCGATCATTTCATCCACATGCTCTTGTGTAAAAATCAGGGGGGGGAAAAGAGAAATTACATCTCCGGCAGTACCGTTCACCACCCCGGCTCCTGGATAGACCACCAGGCCTTTTTTCAAAGCAGCCTTTCCCAGCCGGGCGGCCATACCCGCAGCCGGATCAAAAGGCTGCTTTGTCTGCTTGTCTTTCACCAGCTCAATGCCGGCCATCATGCCCAGACCCCGGATATCTCCGACAATGGGGAACCGGTTCAGTGCCTTAAACTGCTGGTGCATATATTTTCCCACGGTGCGGGCATGGGAGACAAGCGACTCGTTTTCCAGAATATCCATAACGCACAGGGCGGCTGCTGTGGAAACCGGATTGGCAGCAAAGGTGAAAATATGATCCAGCGGGGTCTGGCGGGATTCAAAAAACGAACGGATCCGGCGGCTCACCCCAATGGCGCCAAGGGGGGCATATCCACTGCTGATGCCCTTTGCCATAATCACCAGATCTGCTGACGTTTGCCAGTGGTCCAGGGCAAACATCTCACCGGTTCGTCCAAAACCGGTGAGCACCTCATCGGCAATGAGCAGGACCTGATGGCGGGTACAGATATCTCTTACCATGGGCCAGTATTCCGCCGGGGGAACCATGGCCCCGCCGGCCGCGCCCACAACCGGTTCGGCGATAAACGCCATCACCTTTTCAGCACCAATGTCCAGTATCTGTTTTTCCAGTGCCCGGGCACAGGCCATGTCACATGCCGGGTAGGCCATGTCATACGGGCACCGGTAACAATAGGCCGGCGGGATATGGGGCCAGTCCTTGAGAAGGGGAATGAATTTTTTTCGGCGGCCTTTGTGGCCGGTGGCTGACAAAGCACCGAGGGTAGCCCCATGGTAGCTGGTCCAGCGGGAGATCACCAGGTGTTTGTCGGACAGTCCCTGGTCATAAAAATATTGTCGGCAAATTTTGAATGCGGTTTCCACCGCTTCTGATCCCCCGGATGTAAAATGTACTGATCCAAAAACATGGGGAGACTGGTCTACCAGCCGCCTGGCCAGGCGGGCAGCCGGTATATTGCCGAAAATATTGGAAGCGGCAAAGGGCAGTTGCTCTGCCTGGGCAGCTATGGCGGCAACAATTTCCCGGCGGCCGTATCCCAAAGATACAGCCGCAATGCCGGCAATGGCATCCAGGTACTGCTGCCCCTGGTCATCATAGAGATAGGCCCCGCTCCCCCGGACAAGGGTCGGATAACTGCGGGAGGGATCAAGGGTAAACAACGGATTGAATGTTTCCTGCATGGCGATGTCCTCTTGATGGTTTTCAAGGCGTTTTTTCAAATAGATCCGGAACCGGAAACCGGGTGGCTGCAGAAAACCGTTCCACAAACTTTGGTTCTGTGGCCAGTTCAAGGAATTTAACCCGGGGGGCCATGGCCTGGACCTCCTTGCGCCTTGTTTCGTCAAGCAGGGCCATGACAGCGCCGGTGCCGGCCAGATTTTCTGCGGCAATCATCTGGTTTTTGCAGACATCAGGGGGCAGCATGCCGATATCCCGGGCATTTTCCCAGTCAAATTTGACACCGAATGCACCGGTGAGAATCGTGCGGTCCACCCGGGTAACCCCGGCTTTGTCCAGCAGCATCTGGATACCCACAAACAGGGCCGCCTTTGCCAGCTGCACCTGGCGCACATCCTTGAGAATGAACTGGACATCGGTCCCCGGCAGGGTGAACGCCCGTCCGATACCCTTTTCATCACAGGTTACCCCGGGTTTGTCCGGATCAAAAGTACCGTCTTCGCGGATGATACCGGTTCTGCGCATGGCAGCCAGGATATCGATGACCCCTGTCCCGCAGATGCCGGCTGCCGGGGCATGGTTGATGGTTTCATGGGAAATGGCGCCGTTTTCGACCCAGACCCTGCTCACGGCGCCGGTTGCGGCCCGCATGCCGCTGGAGATCTGGGCGCCTTCCAGGGCCGGCCCGGTGGCACAGCTGGTGGCCCATATTTTTGTGCCGGCACACAGCATGAGTTCACCGTTGGTGCCGATATCAATGATCAAGGTGGTATCTTTTCTGGTATGGGATAGATCCCCGAGACAGGCTGACAGGATATCCCCCCCCAAAAAACCGGATATCACCGGAAATATGTAGACCGGTACATTTTCTCCTGCATGGATGCCCAGATCACGGCAGGTGAGAAAAAGGGTGTCATGGAATACAGGCAGATACGGGGCAATGCCCAGGGTGTGTGGATTGAGGCCGGCAATAATATGCTCCATGGTGGTGTTGCCGACCATGGTGATCTGGTCAATGGCATCCCGGTCCCTGTTGACCGCTTCCAGACAGGTGTCAATGAGATGGTTCATGGCCCCTGCTGCAAGTCTCTGCTGGGCGGTCAGGCAGGCGGTATCTCCGCTGGCCGCGGAAATACGGGAAATCACGTCCTCCCCGTAACGGCGCTGGGGGTTGACCATGGCCTTTGCCGCCAGGATGGTGCCTGCGGTCATATCACAAACATAGGCGGCAATGGTGGTGGTACCGATGTCAAAGGCAATGCCCAGTCCGCTGGAGTGGCGGCCTTTTTGCACAGAAATCACGCCGGCGTCTTTGTGGAAGACCACGGTGATATCAGTGTCATGGAGGGCAGGATCAGAAAGTGCGGCCAGGGCAAATCGGTGGGAAAACCAGATTTCTTCAGCGTATTCAGCTGCAACGGCACGGCATATTATCTGGGTCAGGCTGCAGGCATCCGTTTTTGAAGCTGCCTGTATCCGGGCTTTTGTCAGAACAAACCGCTGTACTGCAGGGGCAGTGGTAAATTGTCCCGTAATGGCGGTTTTGCCGAACACTTCATTTCCCAGAACCAGTTTTTCCGGTATGGTGACCTGTAGCGGTCCTTTGAGTATACGGGCCTGACAGGACAACCGGTGATCAGGGCCTTTTTTTTTCAGCAGTTTTTGTTCCTGTTCGGTTCTGGGGGCCAGCCGTTCGGGATGGTTCACAATTACCCGGCATTTACCGCAGGTGCCTTTTTCTCCACAATCGGACCGCAGCAGTATGCCTTTGGAAAGGGCTGCCTGAAACAGTGTGGTGCCGGCCGGCACGGTGACCCGCCGGCCAAAGGGCTCAAAGATGAGAGTGCAGGGTGTTGTCATATGCAAAATAATCCTTTCAATTAAACCAGATATCATTTTCCAGGCACGCCTGGTCCAGTTTTTCCTGGTGCTGTTTGAGCGCGTCCCCCATTTCCGAAGCCAGGGTATGGAGCAGATAATGGATCAGGCTGATCATGGATACCGGAGTGCCCAGAAACGGTATCCTTTTCTGTGGGGTGATCAGGACATGGTCACTGAATTGGACCAGAGGACAGGCAGTGCTGTCCGTGATCAGTACCTGGCACAGACCCTGCCGCCGGGGGATTTTGCCCAGTCGGACCAGTTCATTGGGATAGCGCGATGTGGCAATGACCACCACCACTGCGCCCGGGGGGGCAAAAATCAGCTGATCCATGGAGGTCCGGTCACTGCCGTTGAGGATACACACCCGGGTCCGTATTTTTGACAGTGTCCAGCCCATGTAATGGGCCGGCGAATAGGTCAGCCTGGATCCCATTATATACACAGCCGGAGCGGATTTCAATGCGTTTCGGATAGCCTGTGCCACGACCGGATCAAGGGATTTGTGCATGGATCGGATGCTGCGGATATCCTGATTTATCAGGCGGTCCAGGTTCGCATCCTTGCTTTCGGTCACCAGCTGGTTCATGTTTCCCCGTTCCACCAGTGTCAGTTCCCGGTCGATGAGATCCCGCAGGGTGCTGATAAAAACAGCGTAATTGCTGAATCCCAGGTGGCGCACAAACCGGACCACGGTGGCCTCACTGGTGTCCACGGCCGCTGCCAGCTGCCGGGTGGTCATGAATACTGCCTTGTCCGGACTGGACAGGACAAAATCAGCCAGGCGCCGGCCTTTTGAGGTCAGGCTGTTGTATTTTTCCTTGATTGTGGCCGGCAGAAAGCCGGATGGGTTTGTCATGGGACGTCCGTGCATCAGTGGTTTCCGGTTGTGCGCCATTCGGCGGTGCATGACAAAAGTCGGCATTGCCGGATGGCACAGGGCCAACCATCTTGTAACAAAAACTATCAATTATGACAAGAAATAAAAAAAAGATGGTTTTTGTTACGCTTTTATTGACACCCGGACCGGACCGTGACATAACATAGAAACAAAAAGGTATACCAATGCCAATATGAAGCAAACCATAAAAATCAGGAGAAAGATATGAATTTAATGGGATTACAGGGTGGTCAGTATGGGCCGCTTTCTGCAAAACAGATTGAAACCGTTCACAACGCTGCATTAACCATTCTGGAAAAGACCGGCATCACCTATGAATCGGGTCTGGACGATACGGTGGCCCTGATGGAGAAAAACGGTGCTGCAGTGGACCGGGAGAAAAAACGGATCCGCCTTCCCCGGGATATGGTCTCCACCTGGATAGAAAAGGCGGCACAAACGGTGGTGCTTTGCGGCCAGAACCCCGAAAACGACCTGCACTTGACCGAAGACCGGGTACACCTGGGAACCGGCGGGGCAGCCATCAGAATTCTGGATCCGGATACCGGGGAGCACCGGGCCACCACCCTGGATGACCTGCACCAGGTATCCCGTCTGGTGGATCAGCTCCAACATATCCATTTTCTGGTGCGGCCATGCATCCCCACTGATATCGATGAAAAAGACTACGACATCAACATGTACTATGCCTGCCTGTCTGCATCGGGGAAACATGTGATGTCCGGGGTGAACAACGAGGAAGGTCTGCACCAGGTCATTGACATGGCCGCCATGATCGCCGGCGGCAAGGACAAACTGGCGGAACGGCCCATCATTTCCGTGATCACCTCCTTTGCCATCAGCCCCCTGAAGCTGTGCACCCAATCCACCCGGATCATGCAGGAAGCGGTGAGAAACAGTATTCCGGTGGCCCTGTCTTCGGCCCCCATGGCCGGTTCCACAGCGCCCCTCACCATGGCCGGCACACTGGCCCAGCTCCATGCCGAAGTACTGGCCGGCATTGCCATCTGCCAGATGACACATCCGGGGGCGCCGCTTCTTTACGGCGGCATTCCGGGCATGGCCAACCTGGCCACCATGGGATACTGCGGCGGGGCTGTGGAGTGCGGCATGATGAATGCGGCCATTCACCAAATGTCCCGGCATATCAAGGTACCCAATTACAACTCATCCGGACTGACCGATGCCAAGGTGCCCGATGCCCAGGCCGGGTTTGAAAAAGCTTTTACATCGGCGCTGGCTGCCATGGGGGGTTCCAATTATATTCACCACAGTGCCGGCATGCTGGAATCCATGCTCACCATCGCCCATGAGCAGTTTGTGATCGATGATGAAATCAACGGCAACTGCTGCAAAGTATTGAAAGGCATTGCGGTGGACGAAGAGCACCTGGCCCTGGACGTCATTGACACGGTCGGCCCGGGCGGCAATTTCATGACCGCCCCGCATACCATGACCCATATCCGCAGTGAATACTTCAACGGCAACGGTGTGACCGACCGCAAGAACCGGGACCGCTGGGAAAAGGAAGGATCTCAGGATACCCGGCAGCGGGCTTTGGCCATTGCAAAGAAACTGCTGGCCAACAAGACCGCCTATATTCCGGAGGATGTGGATGCGGCCATCCGGGAAAAGTTCCATATTCTGGTGGCCAGGCAAAGCTGACGATACTTTTATGCCCCACCGACATGCCCGCCGGAAAAAGAAGCCCAAAACGGTGTTGTGTGACCAGGGACAGTGGTATGAGGAGATAAGCACATGTGCGGCATTATTGTCTACTACGGGGATGCCCCAAACCGGCTGACACGCATTTTAACCGGTATGTGGGCCATTATCTACCGGGCCCCGGACAGCACCGGCATCGGATTGGCCGGCAGTGACCTGGAACCTATCAAGATCCGGCGGGAACTGGGCTCGGTGGAAAATCTCATTGACCGGCTCATGACCGACCCGGTATTTGAGGAAAAGGATATGCAGGCCGGTGCATTCCTGGAGGATGACATGGGCAGCCAGGCTGACCGGATCACCCGGTTTCAGGAAAAGCTGCTGGCCCATGAAGGGTTTTCCTTTGACAATTCTTTGTCATTTCCCACCTGGTCCGGTATGACCGATCCCCAGGCCCCGCTCTATGTGCCGCCGGGAACACGGGGAAACCCCCGGATTCTAAAAGGGTTCACCATCGATTCCCCCAAGGCATTGAAAGCAACCATGGACTGCCTGATGATGGCCTATGACCTGCCGGCGGCAGTGGTGGAGAAACTGATCAGAAACGGGCTGCAGATCCAGTTGGACCAGGCGGCGGCATCCGGACCCCTGCCGGTGGAACGAGCGGATCTGTTTCACGAGTTTGTTCAGATCTTCAACCGGTATGCCTATGATGAAGCCCCGGTCCGGCCCCGCCGGGTGACCGGCAGCCCGGGCCCGAAAAATCCGTTTGCCAGAAAATTTGTGTGGCACTACCTGCGGCAGGTGAAAATCTTTCTGCCGACGGACTATACCCCGGACGGCATTGCCAATTTGTTCCGGTATCTGGATGCCTGGGTGCTGGCCGGTCTGACTCAGGATGCCATCGACCGGATCCAGATGTTTTTCGAAAATTTCTGGGCCGCATATACCAACCGGCCGGCCCGGCACTGGCAGATTCTCTACCGGATCGAACGTACCTGCAATGTGTATGGGCTGGCAGCCACAGCTGTCCTGGCCTATTACCAGACCCGGATCTATATGCCCAAAATCACGGGCGGGAAAAACAGTACTTACCAACCGGTGGGCCATGTGCCGGGCCCCACCCATCCCCAGCTGCTCAGATCCATGGTGCAGCCGGTGATCGGTCAGGGCCGGTGGGCCATTCAGTCGGCTATTTCGGTGCGCAACGCCCACCCGTTCATGGATGCGCAAAAGATCCGGGCTGTGGTATTGAACGGACAGTTTGATTCAGATGTGGAGTCCCGGATCAAGCAATACCTCACCCGGGTGGTGGGCATGGTGCTGCGCACGGACAACTCCACCGAATTGTTCGCCATGCTCTGGGGGCATTATTTTGAGGCTGCCTGGCAGGAAAACCGGCGGTATAAAATCATCGAGGACCAGCACCGCCTTGATCTGGAGGATATCTCCATCTGCAGCCATTCCATTGATTATACGGTTTTCAGAAAACTGAGCAAAAAATCGATACATGACATCGATGAAATGGCGTTTATCAAGGCAGTGGAGGCCATGATCCCGTCAGGGGGCCAGTTTGCCGTATCCGGCATCAGCCGGGTATCACCGGACCGGCTTTTTGTGGCGGCCCACAACCGGCCAGTGTATATTGTCAAACGAAGGGAAACCTCCGACTTCATGGTCGTGTCGGATATCAATGCGGCTCTTGGGCTGTTTCCCCAGACATTGATCCAGTCCACACGGGTCAAGCTGATGAAACTTATGAAAACGTTTTCTAAAAAATCCATGGTTGTGGAGCCGGATTTTTTTGATATGAATTCCCCAGCAGAAGAAGACTGGTACCGGCAGGAAAAAAAGGCCCTGCTTGCCCCGTTTCTTGTGGATATTTACGCCCTGGACCAGCCGCAGATATTTGCACGGATTCAGACAAAAGCAGGCAAAGAAGGGGTGATGCGGCACCTGCATTTTCAGGATTTTTCCGGCAAAAACAGAACCGATATTCGGCCCGAGCAGACATATATCACCCCTGTGTCTTATCAAAAGGATTTTGGCAAAACCTTTTACGAAGAGCACCTGCTGGAAACCCCGGGCCTGATGAAAGATATTTTGCACCGGTATACAGATGCCGCCATGTCACAGCCCCGGTTTGATATCCGGCGCCGGCTTCTGGAAAGGCGTTTTGGCGGCAATATGGCCAACCTGAACCGGATCATCCTGGTGGGTACCGGATTCAGCTATCTGGTGGCACAAATTGTGGAAAAAACAATGGAATCGTTTTTTTCCGGGATCAATCTTGTTGTGACCACGCCCGGGGATATCAGCCACGTAAAAACCGCCATCAACCCGGACCGGGACCTGGTGGTCATGGTTTCCTGGTCCGGCACCACATCGGATATGATTGATTTTGCCATGGTGTTGCTCAAACACAATGTTCTCATGATAGGCATCACGGAAAAACCGTTCTCCGACATGGCCCTGGTGGTGAGAAAAAGTGCAGGGGTCATTCCGGTGCTCAGCGGTGAAGAGGTCACTGTGGCACCATTGAAAAGTGCCATATGCATGCTGTTGACCCTGGATCTGTTCTGTTTGTATATGTGCGGGGTTACGTCGGCGCAAACTGACACCATAGCGGAACTGATAAAAGAGATGGGCACCATGCCCGAGCAGCTGGATGCCCTGCTCGCGGATGCATCAGTGTCCGCATTCTGTAAAGAATCCACCCAATCGTTGCAAAACACCGTGCTGCACTATATCGTTGATGCGTTTCATGATGTGGGTGCCGCTAGAATAGGGGCCTTGAACCTGGAACTCAATGCCTGGACCTCCATGGGCACTGCGGTTGATTATTCCGAACTGGACCGGTTTCTGGAAATTCCCATGACAAAAGATGATTTCATACTGGTGCTTGCCACCAACAGGCAGCGCCTGGATGAAGCTGTGCGGTTCATGGCGGCTCTGCACAGAGAAAATACCCCTTTTACAGCTGTTACTTACCAGAACAGGGAGCTGGAAAAGATCAGAGAACTGGCAGACCAGGTGATTCTGCTGCCCGAAGTGGCTTCCCATTTTCAGCCGTTCATGGATTTGCCGTTTTTGTTTTTACTGGGATTTTATTTTGGCCTTTCCCATGGCAGGCTGGCAGGTGAAATGCCCAGAAACATGGCCAAATCGGTTACAGCCGGCAGGACTAAAAACGATAAAGACTGGTCGGTTTCCGATATTCTGGATGATATGGACCAAAAACAGCAGGCCCTGGGACTTGGTATTTATCCCGTGGTGCAAAGGTCTGATCCCCTTTGCTGGCTCAACCTGGCAAAAGACAATACGGAAACCCGCTATTATGAGGACATTCTCTTGCTCGGGGCGGCCCTGCATGAAAAGGATGCTTTTTCAGCTGTTTTTGCACAAACAGATGATACCGGGCTTGAAAAGCTGGCCCACCTGATTTTTACCCACCTGGCAGAAGACGGGATGCTTGTTTTTGTGCCCATGGACAAAATGGCGGAAGCCGGGTGCCGGAATTTCGCCCGGTTGTGGGAACCGTTTTTGGGAATCCCCATCCAGGTGGAATTTGCTGAAAAATTCAAAAATATCAGCCCTGAGGACAATTTGGTGGTAATGGTTGCGTCACAGATACCGGATGACGACAGATTGTCTGTCCTCCTTGATACCCCCCATGAGAACCTGCTCTGGATCGGTCCGGAAAACGATGCCGTATACCGAAAATTATCGGCAGGTTCCCATGAAGGCTATTATGTGAAAAATCCCGGACTTTTGTGTCGGTATGAACATATGTATGTGGCCCTGTCCCTGTTTTTTTCAAAGATCATGTCCTTTCAATATCCCGGGCGGGCAAAACGGTTTGATGCCCATTTTAAGCTGCTGCTGCCCATGGTGCAGACGATTCTGGCCGATGCCGGTTTGCACCGGCAACTGCAACATGCTGTCCAGGAAAATCAGGCGTATAAAAAACAATTGTTTCTCACCGGTATGCGGGGAAGCTGTATCACCTGGAAAACCCATTTCAGGGGCCAACCATCCCGGGTCATAGAAAGCGATCCCTTCGGGGTCTCCGCTTATTCCCATCTGGTAATGGTGGATTACCGGGTAAACGAGAAATTTGTAAAACTGGCATCTGGAGAAAAACTGAAAACAGCCTTTGGAAAAGATCTGGTCCAAAATTGGGAAACCCGCTACCTTGGAGGCGCAGCAGTGGATGAATTTTTATCCGAAAATTCCATGCCGTTTTCACCGGATGCGGTCCTGCCTTTTTTTGTCGACGGCAACTGGTATCTGCCGGTACTGAGGCCGGAATATGATACAGACCAGGATTGCCTTATCATTATTGATGCCACCAGCGAAGCCCGGTTCGATGCAGCCCTGGATGAACTGGCCACGTTCGGCAGCCGGTATGCCCGGATGGTTGTCATCACCCAGAAGGGTTTTTCCCGGGATGCCAGGCTGTCCAATCTGAAAAAGTATCCGGTGAGCCATATTATACTGGTGCCAGGAATAGCTGAAAACACCGGTGATACCGGAACCATATCCGACTATCTGTTGCCTGTGGCCGTGGGTTTGGTGGGTGCTGCCATGAAATTTCTGGATGCCCGTACCGACGTACCCCCAAAAAGCCCATAGCCATAAATAGCCCATACATGAAAAAGTGCCCGTAATTACCTGAATTTGGTGATTGCGGGCACTTTTTTAGATAACTTCATCTGGATATTTGCCATAAACATGCCATGCCAGGGTAAGCATGCCGGGATTTCGACCCATTTTTTCGCAGCACCCTGTTCCCGAATCCGCCCCTGGCGGTGTCCTGTGTCCGGCCCGAGATCCTGCGGGGTTAACCGCATAACAGCTAAAAGCTAACAGCTAACAGCTACAAGGCTGCCAGCGTCTCTTCCGCCCGGGTGGTCTTCTGGACCTCATGGGACGAAAGCAGGGCCTTTGCCTTTTCATTGCACCGGGTGAACAGGTCTGTTTTGCCCTGTTTTTCCCAGGATTCAAACCGGGACCTGTCCATGAGTTCCGGCATGAGATGGGCTGTGCGGAAATGGGCAAAGGTGTGGGGATCACTTAAAAAGATGGCATTTTCAGCACTTTTGCTGACCCGGTCGATGACATCCAGGGCCAGGGTCTGCTCGTTCACAGGGATGCCTTCCACAAAATACCTGGCCATGGCCACCATTTCATCTGCCATGGTCAACATCTCCAGGCTGGAGGTGTGACCGGATTCAATATATCCCACATCATGGATCACATTGCACCGGGACAGCATGGCCGTTACAATAGACAGCATGCCTTCCGCTCCTGCCTGGGCATCGATGACTTTGGAATCGGTGGAGCCGGCAAAGGACCAGATGGGGATCTGGTACAGTTCATCGCGCATGTCGGCAAAGGCGGCCTGGGTAAGGCTCCATTCTGTACACCCATAAGATACCACGGTGTGTTTCATATCCAGAACAGAGACATTGGGAGCAAATAAAAATGGTGCCCCCTTGTTGGCCAACTGGTGAATTACCAGTCCCACCAGGTTTTCTGCAATCCCCTGGGCCATGGCACCGGCCAGGGTTACAGGGCCGCCGCCGCCGGCGTTGCATCCGGACGGCAGGCAGATGGGGATCTCTTTTTCAGCACAGAACACCAGTTTTTCCATGACGTTTTTTGGAAACAGCAGCGGACTGATGGCTTCAGAATAATTGAACAGGAACGGTTTTTTGCGCAGTGCTTCTTCTCCGCCCACGACGGCACAGGCGATGTCATATATCTGTTTGATGTCCCTGCCGCTGTCGGCAATAAAGCAAATGGGTTTGTTGCTGTTGCGGACCATTTCCTCAAAAGCGCGTACATAAATCTGTTCAATGTCAACATCTTCGGGATTTCCCATGGACATGGAAAAATCCATGTTGGGCAGCGCATCCACAAGTTTTGCAAAATTGCCGGTGTCTGCCAGTACCGGCCGCCTTCTTTCGCCGGTTTCAAGATCCATGGTGAAAATCGTATCAGAACCGGTGCCAAAGAAACAATTATCACCTTCCAAGGGCATGGCCGGGTTTCCGGTCTGATCATAGATAACATATTTTTTCGGGGCAGACATGACGGCATTTTCCACCAGGGCTTCGGGCATGGTCACACGGTTGTCTTTGTCCATGCTGCATCCGTTGTCCAGCAGCATTTCCAGTACTTGGTCATGTTCCATGCGGAACCCGGTGGTTGCAAGAATTTTCAGGGCAGCATCGTGGATGGCCATTGCCTGTTTTTTGTTAAAGACCTTTAACCGGGGGTGAAAGGTCGTCACATCCTGTAACATTGGTTTTCTCCCTTTTGTGTTAGCGTTTGGTACTGCTGTTTGGCGACGCGGTTTCCTGTTTTTGGTTTCAATGATGATCTTCGGCTCGGTGCCGTTCAGGAGCGTGCCCGCAACCGGCAACCACCTGACAGAAAACCGGTGGCTGCACAGCGCATTTATTTTTGTCAGAAAATTATGTCAATGGTATTTATGCAATAAAATATTTTCTGTTAAAAATATTATTGTATGTAAATACCATTATTGAAATAGCCTTGTCAAGGAGAAATGCGGAAAACTGGATATTTGCCATAGCAGCGTACCCGCTATGGGGAGCCCACCAGGGGCGGGGCCCTGGAAAGCGTGCTGCATAGAACAAGCAAAAACCTGGCATGCCTATGGCAAATATCCAGGCGGAAAAAATATCCGGCACTAAATATTGCTGTTGGGATCTACCAGGTCTTCTTCCGGATGCATGATATGTTTGGGTGTCTCGGAAATGTTGGCCCCTGGAACACTTTGATCCAGCATATCCACCAGCAGCTCAAGTCCCCACAAAAGAATGGAAACATCCCTGGGTTCCATTTTTTCCAGTTTTTCCATGAACCGGTGGTGGATGGGGGTGGGGGCATCTTCGAGAAATTTCAGTCCGGCCCGGGTGATTTCCACATGCACCTGCCTGCGGTCCTGGCTGATTCTGACCCGCTGCACCAGTTTGCGTTTTTCCAGGCGGTCGATGATGCCGGTGACCGTGGAATTGTTGATAAAAACAATTTGTGTTAACGCACCAATGGCAATGGGGCCATGGTCAGCCACCTCTTTGAGACAGATAAGCTGGGGCAGGGTGATTTTGTATTTTTCCTGGAGCTGCTTTGAATGTCTGGACATCTCCTGAATGATCTGCCGAAGCCGCATCATGATCTGCATGCTGATATTTTCTTCCATGGGCAAAGAGACCTTTTTTGCTGTGTACTTTAGGGTTACGCTGATATCTGCCGGGCAAAGGCAGCAGCCTGTTCCCGGACGGATATATCCATATCTGCCGGGGTTGTGCATTTGCCGATGAACAAAGTTCCGGTTTGGATGGTTTTGTGGGGTTTCTGCATCCGCTCAAAGGCGGTGAATGCGGCTTCGGCATTGTTATCCCACCCGCCTGCCCCGGTTACCAGAAGGGCCTGGCGCCGGCCTTCCAGCAAAGAGGCATGACCTGGTTCATGAAACCGGGTATAAAGGCTGTAGGTTCTGTCTATCACCGCTTTGAGCTGGGCGGAAACCCCCCAGAAATACAAAGGAGAGGCAAACACAACTAGGTCGGCTGCCACCATCCGGCCTAAAATTTCCGGCACATCATCTTTCTGTACACATCCCACATCATCGGGCACCTCTTTGCATCTGGCACACCCCATACAGCCGTTCAGATGTTTGCCGTGAAGATAGATGCTGGTCACGTCATGCCCCCGGCTGGAAAGTTCCTCCTCCACCCAGCCAAGCACGGTTGCGGTATTGCCTTTTTTTCGGGCACTGCCCAGTAAGGTCAGAATTTTCATTCTCTTCTCCTGTTTCTTGGACAGGGCGCACGCCTGCCACACAACGGTATGTAAATAAGATCCATTTTACCCAAACAACGGCAATTGTCAAATAAATAAATGGCATAAGAAATCAAGGGAACACACCATGTGCGGAAGTGGACAGGGCACGGAAAATGTGTGAACCATTTTTTTTATTGACACCATACACCGTTTTGTTTGAAAACAAAGAATGGAAGGATATCTGAAAGACCACAGCCATATTTTTGCCGGGCTTGTCCGTCAGCAATGGCAGGGATGTCCCGGATTTATGACAAACACCTGCGGGTCTGCTCTGGACCTTGCCTGGGATTTGTACGGAGTGGGCAGTTTCCCGGAATATGCCTGGGTTCTGGCAGAAAACCAGATCCGGGGAAGGGGCAGGATGGGCAGACAGTGGGTATCTGTTTCCGGAAACCTGTTTGCAGCCCTGCGGCTGCCTGATGCAGTCCGGAACCTGGATACCCTGGTGTCCCTGGCCTTGGCCCTGCCCCTTGTGCAGACCCTGGCAGACCTGGGTGTTCCTGGTTTGATAAAATGGCCCAATGATATCATGGCAGGCCCCTGTAAAGTGGGAGGCATACTGGTTGAGGAAAAACAGCAGACACTGATAGCCGGCATCGGGATAAACCTGTGTGCGGCACCGGAAAGCAGCGGCACGGAAAATTTTTTTTCCTTCAGGGCTGGATGTTTACAGGCATATGGTGTAAATGTAACCCCTTACAGGTTGTGGGATTTGTTTCTAACACAGATCCTGCACCATTTTCCCGCCCTGGTGGCTGATCCGGCCCTGGTCGTCAAAAATGTTGATGCCTGCCTTGCCTGGAAAGACCAGACCGTGGTTGTGGAAAATACCGGCAAAAATGACGGCCCTGCCCGGATTCTGGGAATAGACCCTGCAGGGATGCTTTGTATCCGGACGGCAGAGGGCATAACGTCCATCAGTTCAGGAACCATCCATCCCGGGATGATGTGATGACACGCAAGGAGTATTACATGGAAGAAAAGACTTTTGAACAGGTTGTCAAAGAAACGGCAGGTAAAAAAATCCTGGTGGCCAACCGCGGTATCACGGCAAGGCGGATCATCAGGTCCATCAGAGAATCGCTTATGGCCGTCCCAGTGCTGACGGTTACCGATGTCGACAAAACCGCCCCGTTCACTTCCGGTGCCCAGGAACTGCTTTTGTTGGGGGAGAATCCCAGGGCCTATCTGGAGATCGACCGGATATTGAAGCTGGCCAGAGAACAGGACGTGGTGGCGGTTCATCCCGGGTGGGGATTCGCATCGGAAGATGCCGGGTTTCCCAGAAAATGTGCAAAAAATGGTATGTTGTTCATTGGCCCGCCCACAGAGCCCATGACCCTTCTGGGAAACAAGGTGCAGGTCAGGGAACTTGCCAGAAAACTTCAGGTGCCGGTGGTGCCGGGATCCCTTGATGCCGTTGAAATGGATGATGCCAGAAACATCGCCCTGGACCTGGGACTGCCGGTCATGCTCAAAGCCGAAGGCGGCGGTGGGGGCAGGGGTATATATGAAATCTATGATATGGCAGATCTTGAAACTGCTTTTTCCAAAGCCGCAGTCCTGGCCCAGGCCTCCTTTGGAAACCCCAGGATCTATGTGGAAAAACTGCTCACATCCGTGCGCCACATAGAAATCCAGGTCATTGCAGACCAGCATGGGAATGTGTTCGCCTTTGATGAACGGGATTGTACCGTCCAGAGAAACCACCAGAAACTGGTGGAGATCACCCCCTCCCCATGGCCGAAAATGACCGAAGACCTGCGGCACCGGCTCAAGGAATATGCCAAAGCCCTGGTAAGGGAGGTGGGATATTATTCCCTTGCCACGGTGGAATTTCTTGTGGATGAAGACCAGAATCCCTATCTCATCGAGGTGAACACCCGGCTCCAGGTGGAGCACGGCATTACCGAATGCCGCTACGGTATCGACCTTGTGGAAGAACAGATTGCGGTTGCTTTCGGGTCCCGGCTGCGGTTCACCCCTGACAAAACGCGGCCCGCAGCCCATGCCATTCAGGTGCGCATCAATTGTGAAGATCCGCGAAACGATTTTGCCCCCAATGCCGGGCACATTGCCCGGTATATCTCTCCGGGCGGCCCCGGGATCAGGCTGGATTCATGCATCGCCGGCGGATATGAATTTCCCTCCAATTATGATTCCGCTGCTTCCCTGCTCATCGCCCATGGCGAAACCTGGGAAAAGTCGCTGGCTGTCATGAACCGGGCCCTGAAAGAATATATCATCGGCGGTGTGAAAACCACCATCCCCTTTCACCAGAAAATAGTGGTTGACCCGGTATTCCGGTCCGGCCTGTATGACACCCGGTTTGTGGAAAAAACCCCTGAACTGATGCACTACAGAGACAGTGAGTCCGAGAGCCTTCGCCTGTCACGGCTTATGGCTGAAATATCCGCCATGGGATACAACCCCCATATTCAGCTGTCAGACTACCGGGGAATTGCAGACAAGCGAATGGGAGATTTTGATCCTGTGCTGCCGGCACTGGTGCCTGTGCCGGCAGCAGGCAGGTATCCCAGGGGGGACCGCCAGGCACTCATCGATTTTGTCAGAGATGCCGGTATCGTCCATTTTTCCGACACCACGGCCCGGGACATCACCCAGTCCAACTCCGGCAACCGGTTCCGCCTGGCAGAAGACAAACTCATGGGGCCGTATCTGGACCGGTGCGGATTTTTCTCCCTGGAAAACGGGGGCGGTGCCCATTTTCATGTGGCCATGATGGCCAATATGACCTATCCGTTTAACGAGGCACGGGTATGGAACCAGTTTGCGCCCCTGACCCCTAAACAGATCCTGGTGCGCTCCACCAACCTGCTGGGCTATAAACCCCAGCCCAAAAACCTCATGCAGCTCACCAGTGAATCCATCTGTGAACACCATGACATTGTCCGGTGTTTTGATTTTCTCAACCATGTTGCAAACATGCGGCCCCTGGCAGAGGTGGTGATGAACTCCCGGCAGAATGTCTGGCAGCCGGCGGTTTCCCTTTCCTGGGCAGCCGGGTTTGATGTACGCCATTACATGGGGGTGGTGGAAGAGATTGTCCAGCAGGCCGCTGACGTCACAGGGGTGCCGGTTGCAAAGGCCCAGTCCCTGTTTATCCTGGGGCTCAAGGACATGGCCGGGGTTTGCCCCCCGCGGTTTATTTCAGCGCTGGTGACGCAGATCCGTAAAAATTATCCGGCCCTGGTGATTCATTACCACCGCCACTGCACAGACGGGCTGTTTGTGCCGGCTGTGGGGGCTGCAGCCAAAGCCGGTGCCCATATAGTGGATACAGCCATTGGGGCGGCCGTGCGCTGGTACGGCCAGGGAGAGGTGCTGTCCACTGCTGCCTATATTGAAGAGGAGCTGGGTCTTGCCACCAGCCTTGACAAAGAGATGATCCGGAACTGCAATTTTGTACTCAAACAGATCATGCCGTATTATGACCGGTACACCGCCCCGTATTTCCAGGGCATCGACCATGATGTGGTCCGCCACGGCATGCCCGGCGGCGCCACCTCCTCCTCCCAGGAAGGGGCCATGCAGCAGGGATATATCCATCTTTTGCCCCATATGCTCAGGTTTCTGGCCGGCACCCGGCAGATCATCCGGTACCATGATGTGACCCCCGGCTCCCAGATTACCTGGAATACGGCCTTTCTTGCCGTGACCAGTGCCTATCAGCGGGGCGGAGAAGATGAGGTCAGGCATCTGCTCTGGATACTGGAGACCGTGATCGCAACACCCGAAGACCAGCTCAGTGAGGAGATGAAAGCGGAACGTAGCGTGCTGTATAAAGACAGCAATGATGCCTTCCGGAACCTGCTGTTGGGAAAATTCGGAAAGCTTCCCCTGGGATTTCCGCCGGACTGGGTATATGCCAGTGCCTTTGGTAAAGATTATGCAAAGGCACTGGCCTCCAGAACACAGACATCCCCTCTGGAGGGACTGGTCCCGGTAAATATTGAGAGTGAAGAACAGGCCCTGGAAAAACAGATCTCACGGGTGCCCACCACAGAGGAGCTGGTCATGTACCTCAACCATCCCGGGGACGCGCTCAAGACCATTTTGTTCCGGCAGGAATTCGGCAACCCCAACCGGGTGCCCCTGGATGTCTGGTTTGAGGGGCTGGTGCCGGGACGGGAGCTTGCCTTTACAGATACAGACGGCAAACCCCATTCCATGAAAATCCTGGGAATCGAACACCCCGATGAAAAAGGGATGAGCATGGTCCGGTATACCCTGAACGGCGAAATCTTCACCCACACGGTCAAAGTAGCCGATGCCACCGGCCATGCATCCGATGCCATCCAGATGGCAGACCCGGGCAATCCCTATCATGCAGCATCTCCTTCCAACGGAGACCTGTGGATCATGTATGTGAAGCCCGGAGATGTGGTAAAAGCAGGCGAGGAGTTGTTCAATATCACCATCATGAAGCAGGAAAAATCGGTGGTATCTGCTGTGGACGGTATTGTGGAAAGTGTCGTGAAAACCGCTGATTATAAATTTGACAAAAAAATGGTGCCGGTGAAAAAAGGGGAGCTGCTGGTGAAACTGGGGCCTTTGCCCAGAAAATGTACGGCATGCGGCACCCCTTTTGCCAGTTCAGATTATAAATTCTGTCCCCACTGTGGAGGAAAAGTCTAACGCAGGAAACCCGCAACCCAATTGCCCCTCCTCACTTTCTTGCTGTTTTTGACAGGAACTGAGGTGTAAGGCCCTAACGAAAAAGGATTTACCGGTTTTCGTTAAATGCCAGACGGACAGTGGTTCCCCCGGAAGTAAAGCAGTCATCCGGTGTTGTACAGAAAGCACAGCGCCGGATGTCCCCCGGGCACAGATCTGTGTCGGCGGGGATATATCGGCATCTGGAGGCGTCAATTTTCAATGCAAAATGAAACCGTTCGGAAAACAGCTTGATGCGCAGCAGGTCAAAGCCCCTGCCCCCGGCATTGAAGGCATAGGGGGTTTTGGTGGTGTATTCAGATGATGCCGGCGGGGTGAAATAATTTTCAAAAACCAGGTGCAGCTTTTCTCTGGTAAACCCGATGCCGTAATCTTTGATGATAAGTTCCGGAAGGGTTTTGGTACCGGTGACAATGATGTCGATCTGCCCACTGTCCGGGGTGTATTCAATGGCATTGCGGACAAGACCGGTGACAATGATATTCAGAATCTCTTCGGGAATGTGCACTGACAGGGCGGTATCCAAACGGGTGTTTATGGCACACTGACGGAAGGCAATATCCGGCGCAATTTTTTTCAGGTGCTGTGCAATATGGTCGTTTAGTAAAATGGTCTGGCTTTTTAGCCGTGCCGGGCCGAACAGGGTTTCAATGGTCTTTTCCATTGCATCCAGCACAGCGGTTTCCCGGGTGTGGGTTTGTGCCATCAGCATAAACTGGTCTTTGCAGGCAGCCACCATCCGGCCCAGGATGTGGTAGGCGGCAAATTCTTTTTTCTGCAGCAGGTCTTCCACTTCATACTGGATGTCCAGTATCCTGGCAAGGTTTCTTCTGCCCCGAAAAATGATGTTTTCCATCTGGTCATCATGGATGCCCCTGGCCGTAAGCTTTTTGGCCAGCAGTTTCATGGCGGCATCCACCACAGACACCGGGGTTTTCAATTCATGGGCCAGGTGGTTGATGACTTTGTCCTTGGCCTGGTTCAACATTTTCAGATCCGCATAGGACTGTTCCAGCTCTTCGTGAATCCGGGTGTTTTCAATGGGCAGGGCCACAGTGCTGGCCACCATCATTAACTGGTCGGTATCTGTTGCGTCAAAATGGCCTTCGAGTTTGTTCACCACCGAGACCACCCCGATGACCCGGTCTTTGAGCCTGATGGGCACGGACAGCATGTTTTTTGCCACGAGGTCGGTTTCCTCATCCACCCGTCTCAGATAAAAATCACATTGTGATATATCCGGGATCAGCAATGGCTGGTTGGTCTTGTAAACATGGCCGGATACCCCCTGATCTGCCGGAAACCGGATTTTCTTGAATTTGCTGCCGGAAACCGCATCCTTGAATTGTGCAGAAAAAAAATACAGTTCATCTGCTTTTTTGTCCGCCAAAAGGATGAACGCCCCCTCCACCGTCACCAGTTTCTGGATCTCCGCGGTGATAATGGACACCAGGTCCCCCAGTTTGTGGTAGGTATGCAGGGCATGGGAAATTCTGAACATGATCTGGTTGGTTTTTGCCATGCGTTTTTCAGCCGTCACATCCCGCAGTATCAACACCTGGCCCATGGGGGTGTCATGCTCATCATACAAGATCGCGCCGTTGATCATGATATCAAGAATTCGGCCGTCCTTTGTATACCGCTGGGTTTCAAAATCAAGCACCGTACGGTTCAAAAACAACTGCTTCATTCCCTGTTTTGCCTGGTCGAGCAGATGGGGGGGGATAAAATGGATGTTTCTGCCTTTTATCTCGTCCAGGGTCCAGCCGAACACCCTTTCAAATGCCGGATTGACATATTCCACCGTATTGTCCAGGGTAAAGGCGAACACCGGATCAGGCAGAAATTTGAGCAGGGTATTCAGGCGTTTTTGGGCCAGGCGGCTTTCCTTGTA
>Ga0102940_1000305_pt1 | contig 34371 bp, 29 predicted proteins | sample SalPonR2_C_D1_MG_FD_78215 | JGI IMG/M metagenome (GOLD analysis project Ga0102940, IMG submission 78215) | Salt pond soil microbial communities from South San Francisco under conditions of wetland restoration - Salt Pond MetaG R2_C_D1_MG | ecosystem: Environmental > Aquatic > Marine > Intertidal... | reverse complement strand
GCAGCGAGGTCGACACGACGTCGTCGCGCAGGGTCGGGCGGGAGTCGGGGAAGCGCTGCCAGGCCTGTTCCCAGCGGCCGGACCACTGCAGGTCGTCGACCATCTGCCAGCGCGCCCGCGCCGCGTAGTCGTAGCCCTCGCGATCGCCCACGGTGCCCTGGGCGGGCTCGAGCCGGGCCGAAGCGTCCAACGTGACGTCGAGACTTTCGGTCGCGCGCCAGCTCAGCGTGGTGTTGGCCAGATGCGTCGTGGCCTCGCGCGACACCTCGCCGGTCTCCTGCAGGGCCTCGTAGACCTCGATCTCGGTGACGAAGACCACGGGCGCGTCGTTCGTGCCGCCGTTGACGACCTTCAGGTAGCGGGTCGACACCGGCATGAACTCGATCTCGTAGCGCAACAGGGCCGTGTTGAAGGTCTCGATCGGTGTGTCCGTGACCTCGTTCCACTCGATCCCGTCGTCGGACACGTACACGCTCCAGTCGACCGTGGCCGACGAGAAGCGGTCGACGTAGACGTACATCGCCGAGACCGCCTCGCGCTCGAAGCCGAGATCCGTTCCGATGTTCCGGTCGATCGAGCCCGTGCCGATCTCGATGCCGGGCACGGTCGCGGTCCCGGTGTTGCCGTCGGCGAGTCCGGGCACGGGCTGGAGCGTGCCCAGCTCGGGCGACGGGTCGATCGCGAACAGCGACTGGCCGGTCGTCACCTGCTCGAGCAGGACGGTTCCCGTCCGCACCTCGTCGACCCGGTCGCGGTAGGTGAAGAGGTACTGCGTGTCCAGGCGCAGACGTCGCTCGCCGGCCAGTGAGTGCGATCCGAGGAAACGGAACTGATGCGAGTTCTCGCGACTCTCGAGACCGCGGATGAGGTTCTCGGTCCAACGCCGCGTGAATCCGTACTCGATGATCTCGTTCTCGCGGTCGACGTTGAGACGCGCCAGGAAGCGCCGGTCGCGCGTGTCCCGCGCATCGTCGCCGCCGTCCTCCTCGGAGATCTTCTGCCAGTCGTAACGCAGCGTGAGCATGGGCCAGCCGTCGATCGCGCTCCTCCAGTCGGCCACCACGTTCTCGGTGACCAGACGACCCGACGTGGCCGACGAACGGATGCTGCGCCGCAGTGCCGTGACGCTCGAGCGGAACCACTCGGTGCGCCAGGCCAGTTCGGCCGAAGGCTGGATCTCTTCGCGGAAGGCTCCGAACTGCTCGGCGCCGTCGATGTCGAAGTCGAAGTAGCGGAACGAGGCCCGCGCGCGCAGCGTCGAGGTGAGATCGCGCGCCAGGTTGATCGAGTACCTCTGTTGCAACGTGTTCCGTTCCTCGCCGTCGACCTCGGCCTGCACGGCACTAACGTCGATCGACCCGTTCACCTCGGCCGGTTGCGCCCACGCGGGCGCGGCGAGCGCCATCACCAGGAGTGCGCACCACGGTACGACGGCGGATCGCCGCCGCCGACTCACGGGATCACCACCGCGACCGGTCGCGGTCCCACGAGGAGCAGACGTGTCTCGCCCGTCCCCGTTGTGTCGACGGTGAACACGGCGTTCTCGTCGGGCAGGGGTACGAGGACCGTGCGCCCCTCGGGGTCGAGGTGCAGCAGACCGGGACGTGCCGGCAACGGAACCCTGTCGACCTCGAGATCCAGGGACGCACGCAGAACCGTGAGTTCGTCACACACCGCGAGAGCCGCGTACAAACGCTTCGCCCTCTCCTGGTAGACCATCCCCCGCACGGGCCCGCAGAGGTCGACGGCGTCGATCGACGCTCCGGTGCCGGCGTCGATCCGCTCCACGGACCGCCCGTTACGCGCCGCGACCACGATCTGACCGGTGTCGGCGAGGAACTCCAGTTCCCCCGGGGAATCGGAGACGACGAAGCGCGCCACCACTGACGCCTTCTGCGGATCGACGACCTCGATCGTCCGCGAGGTCTCCGACGACACGAAGATCCGGCCCGTGCGCGGATCCTCGACCAGGTCGACGGGCCGGGGCTCGAGGTTGACCCGGGCGATTTCCTGGAACGACGACGACGACACCTGCACGAGGGCGTCGTGACCGCTGGCGAGCGCGAAGACGGACCGTTCGTCGCGGCTCAACAGGAGACGGGTGGGTTCGTCGCCGAAACGCAGGGGCAGCCGTCGGATCCGATCGACGTCGCCGAGGTCCACCGCGACGAGTTCGTCGCGCTCGGCGACCGCGACGTACAGACGGCGCTCGACCGGCGAGTAGACGAGGTCCCGGGGGCGACCGCCCACTCCGAGTTCCTCGTTCGTCTCGCCCGTCCGCCGGTCCACGACGGCGACGGTCCCGGCCCCCTCGAGGGCCACGAAGATGCGCTGTCCCAGCGGGACCCGATCCGGATGACGGCGCCGGACGACGGGGTGCCAGGCTTCGGCATCGGCGGGCACGGCATCGGGGTCGAAGGCCAGATGCACGACCAGACATTCTCCGGCGTCGAGTTCTCGCTCGAGCACGAAGTCCGCCGACTCGCCGGAGAGGTCGACGCGCGTCCAGGCGCCACCGACCCGGATCCGTGCCTCGGCGAATTCGACCTTCAAGGTGTCGAGCGAACCCGGTTCGAACGTGGTCCGCATCCATTCGAGGGATCGGCCCCCATCGCGGTCCGTGTCCAGATCCGGGCGCGTCGGCTCGACACGGACTCGACCGTCGGGGCGGATCACGACGAAGGAGTCGACGACCAGACGTACGCGGGCGGCTGCACGCTCGGGCAACCGCACGTAGGTGGAGAGACTGGCCTGGGCGCCGGGGTCGAAAGCCCGGGAGGCGCGCGGCGCCGGCACGACGAGCAGCAGAATCAGCAGTTGCAGTGCTGCGGAGTGGAGCCCGGCGGATCGCGTCCCGGCCCGGCGCGGTGCCGATCCGGTCAAGGATGTCTCCTCGTGGTCGACACGGGGAGCCCGGGCCGGGCCGGGCTCCCCGTGCGGGTACGAATCGACGACGGGATCAGCGCACGCCGGAGGGGGCGGCGGTGAACACGTCGGCGTCGAACTCGTCCTTCACGTGGCACTTGTTGCAGAGCGAGCGCTGGTTCGGATCGCCGTAGGGATTCGGGATCGCGTAGGCGCCCGACTCCAAGCCGTCCTCACCCAGCACGGTGACGTTGAAGTCCCACCGACCGGCGTCCGGCGACGAGGTCGCGTGCGCGCGGTGGCAGGAGATGCAACTCACCTGGCTGCTGGCCGTCGGGCCCGCCGTGCTCGAGGTGGTGTTGGCCGGGTCCTCGAACGGCACGGCGGCCAGATAGGCCGACGCCTGGGTGCCGCCGGTGATGTCGGCAGTCCCGTTGTACAGATTGTAGTTCTGCGCGATGCCCGCGCCGATGGTCTCGCCCGAGGGGTGGACCAACTGCGTGTTGTTCGCGTGGAAGTCGCCGTGGCAGTTCCCACACCAGGCGCTCATGCCGCCCTTGTAGGCGGTGTGGTTGCTGTTGGTCTCGCCACCACCGAAGATCGCGAGGCCGTCGGCGTCCGGGGCCGGGCTCGAGAAGGTGGCCAGGCCACCCTGGACCTGCTGCCCCGCGGTGTAGAGCAGACGGAACTCGTCGGTGCCGTGCGGATCGTGGCAGCTCGAGCACTCCATCGAGGCCGCCGGGAAGGCACCGCCCGGAGCCGACGTCAGCGTCGCGTCCGGACCGACACCGTAGCTCGGCGCGTTGATGTTGTGGCCCGCGGCGTCACCCGGGATCGGGTTGTCGGCACCGGCGTGACCGTCGTTCAGGTTGTCCTCGGTCAGGAACACGAAGTTCCCGGCACCGTACTCGGTCGGCGGGTTCAGCGGATCGGAGCCGAAGCTGGCGCCGAGACGCGTGGCGTGACAGCCGAGGCAGGTCTCGCTGGGCGTCGCGTCGACGAGCAGCCACGGATTCCCGTTGGGGCTGTCCGGGTCGACCAGGGCACCGTCTTGACTGTTGTGCATCGTGTGGCAGCCGTTGCAGTGAGCAACGCCACCGTCGTGGAAAGCCAGCGCCGGCGTCGCGACGAGCACGAGAACCGACACGAGCGCGAGGGTCTTCATCATGTTGTTCATGCCTCCGAGAGCATGCTTGCTAGGACCGTGAGAAGGTCGAACGAGTTCGACTCGCTCATCGAAGGGGGGAGACCGATCGCGGATCGACCGGCCACACTCCTTCACGGTTCACGCAGGGTTGCACCACTGGCGTCGGAGCCGCGCGCCACACGCTCCTCCTCGTCCTCTTCGTCCTGGCGCGTAGTGCTCGCCTGCACGAGTCGTGTCCTGACGTAGCCGGGAACACGGCAGAGCTGGATCCGGCCTTCCAGCATCTGACCGACCACCACGTGGTCGTCGTCGGACACGGCCAAGAGGCTCGGGTGGTAGAACCATCCGTCGCGGAAGCCCTTCCCACCGAACTCGCCGAGAAACCGGCCATCGGTGGAGTAGCAGACGACTGCGAATCGCATCTTGTCGAGGACCGCCACGATCCCGTGGGACGTGACGTCGACTGCGACGGGAAAGTTCAACTGACCCGGTGTGTTCCCGCGGATGCCCACCGAACGCAGGAGGTCTCCGGACTCGACGTCGAACGCGAGCACGAGGCCCAGGTTCGAGACCGGAATCCAGAGCTCTCCGTCGCGGACGGAGGGCTCGCCGAGCAACAGTTCATCGCGATCGCCGTCGCCGACCGCAGTCGCGACGTCGATCCGGTGGACGCGTCGCCCGTCACGCCCGATCACATGGACGTTCGCATCGCCACCGACGAGGAGCAGTCGGTCCTCTTCGTCGCAGGCGATTCCATGGATCCGGGGCAGGTCCAGCGCGGCGAGTTCGATCGTGTCGAGATACATCCCGTCGAAATCGAACTGCACCAGCCGCTGTCCCTGCCGGGACGTTCCGAGGACGAATACGTGTCCTTCGGAGTCGACGACGACGCCCTGCGGTGAACCGATGTGATCGGCACAGCCGAACTGATAGCGGTAGAGGCCGTCCCGGTCGAAGATCACGATCCGATTCGCACCCGTGTCCCCCACGAAGATCTCACCGTGGCGACGATCGACGTGCAGGGCCATGGGTCGTTGGATCGGATCGTTCATCCCGGGAAGGCGCAGGGACCGCTCCAGCTCCGCGGGCGCGAACAGTGGCAGCGAAGACCCGGAGTCCTGGGCTCCGACCCCACCGACACCCACCACGGCGAGGGTGACGTAGAACGCCACACCTGCCACGGCACGCCCGATGAAGTCTTCTGCACGAATTCCGGTCACTCTGCTGCCTCATTCCACACTCGGCCGATACCCCCGAGCCGGGGTTGGGGAATCGACCCACTGCCTCTTCGAAGCACGAGGACCGTACGCTTGTTCACAGCGTGGCGCCGAGTGCGGCATTGTGACCTCACGAATCCGTGTCGCAAGTTCGGGGAAATAGTACAGTTGCATCATGTGCGGTCGGATCGTGCCCGGTCGTGCCCGAAACCGGTGGATGCCGGTCGATCGAGGCCTCGCCGGCTCAGAGAGTGAGCGCCCGGACCATGACGAGCGCAGCCGCGAGAGCAGAGGTCACCATCATCGTCCAGGAGCGCCGGGCGTCCGCGTCGGGGGCGCCGGCGGCTGCATGGACCCAGAGGATCTGGTCGCGGCCGATGTCGGTCACGGCACGGGAGTCGGCGTAGGAGGCCCGGCGCTCGGCGATCAGACGCAGGCGAACGGTGTCCTCGTCGACCGACACCACGTCGCCGGCGAAGGCCTGGCCTTCGCGCAGGGTCACGCGCACCGCCTGACCCTCGACCAGCGTGTCGAGATCGAGTGCGCCCTCGGGCCCGCCTCCCGCCACGGTGACCGGAAGAGGACCACTGCCCGCGGAACATCCGACGAGCAGGACGACGAGGACGAAGACCCGCGTCCCGCGAACGGGTCCGGACTTCCGACTGTGACGAGTCATGCGAGGAGTCCCCGGGGAGAGGCACACGCTTGCCCTGAGGCGATCACGCTGCGTATCGTAGCACCACCTCGCAGCAAAGGAATCGGATTCCCATGGACAGTCACCCCCGGTGTCCCTCGTCCTTCCTCCTGCTGTTCTCCGGCGCCCTGCTCGCCCTTCCCGCGGTCGCTCCCGCGGCCGGCGCACCACATCTCGCCCGCGTCTACACACTCGACGGTGAGTTCGTCCACGACGTGGGCGAGATCCAGCTGCACGTCACCAACTTCGGTCTGATCGGATCCCTCCCGGGCAACACCTGCAGCTTCTGCGACGCCCCGTCCGCGATGTGGCCGGCGGACAGCGGCGTCGACCACGTCTACCAGGCCGGTCTGTGGATCGGCGCACTCCTCGACGGCCAACCCCTCGTCACGACGGCCGCCCCCAGCGGCCGTGAACTCCGCGACGACGCGGTCGACCCTCTGGCCACGATCTACGAGGCGACCGAGGGCGAACCCGGCGGCCGCCGCTACCCACACCCCGGCTTCGACGACGACGGTGACGGTCTCGAGGACGAGGATCCCCTGAACGGTCGCGACGACGACCTCGACGGAGCGATCGACGAGGACTTCGCCGCCGTCTCCGACCAGTACTTCCGCGCGTTCCTGACCGACGACGACGACGCGATCCTGGCCAACGAGCCCGACCACACGCCCCTGCACCTGCAGGTGGTCCAGGAGAGCTTCGCCTGGTCCGACGACGACGTGGACGACTTCGTGGGCTTCGAGTTCACGATCACCGCCAGCGACGACTTCCCGGCCGACCGCGTGCTCGAGGACGTCCACCTGGGCTTCTACGTGGATCCCGACATCGGCCCGCGCGGTGTTCCCGGGATCGCGAGCGACGACCTGCCCGACTTCTTCGACGGTCTCGTCCGTGCTCCGAATTCGAGCCTGGTCCCCCTGACGCTCGCCAGCGCCTACGACGCGGACGGCGACGGAGGGGTGTCACCGGGACACGTCGGCGTCCTGTTCTTCGACCGGGAGACGACCGGCTTCCAGGTGTTCCAGGGCAACCTCACCTTCGACCAGGGCGGTGATCCCACGACCGACGCGGAACGCTACGCCCTGCTCTCGGAGAGCGGGTACGACGCCACACCCACGGGGACGACGAACGCCGGCGACTACCGGATCCTGATCTCGACGGGTCCGATCGAGGAGTTCCGGATCGACGACGAGATCCGGCTGCGCCTGGCACTCGTGGTCGGCGCGGGACGGGACGGACTGTTGACGCACGCCGCCCAGGCCTACCTGACGTCGTACGGTCGCTTCTTCGACCGCGACGGCGATCCCGACACCGGAGACGACGGCCGCGAATACCGTGTGGCCTGGATCCCGCCCGGTCAGAATCCCGTGTCCATCCACGACGAGGACGAAGCCGTCGACCCCGTCGTCGCCTCGTGGCGTGGCGCACTTCTTCCGAACGTCCCGAATCCCTTCAACCCGGCCACCGAGATCCGCTTCCGACTGCCCGCCGCGGGGAGCGTGTCGCTGCAGATCCACGATGCCGCCGGTCGTCGTGTCCGCAGTCTCGAGTTGGGATCGATGCCGGCCGGCGAGAGCGCCTGGTCGTGGAACGGGACCGACGACCAGGGCCGCGCCGTGGCGAGTGGGGTGTACCTGGTGCGGCTGGCGACCGACCGCGGCGTCGACTCCCGCCGGATCGTCCTGGCCCGCTGACCATCGGGCGGCGGGCCTCCCTGGGGTGGCGGGCCTCCCTCGCCGGGTTCCCGCCGCCCTCGACTCCTCGCCCCGGCGTCCGGAAGTCCCCCATGGCGCCGGAGTGCTGCGCGGCTCAGCTTTGCGCTACCATCGCGCGACGCGAAGCGAGAGGAGTCCGACCATGAGCCGCGAACACACCTGCCTGCTGGTCGTCGACGTCCAGCCCGACTTCATGCCCGGCGGTGGTCTGGCCGTCGAGGGCGGCGACGAGATCGTCGGGCCGCTCGGCCAGCTCATCGGCGACGGCGAGTTCGGCGTGATCGTCGCCACCCAGGACTGGCATCCGGCCGGCCACGTGTCCTTCGCCAGTTCCCACGAGGGCAAGCAGCCCATGGAGACCCTCGAACTCCACGGGCACGATCAGATCCTGTGGCCCGACCACTGCGTGCAGGGCACCGAGAAGGCACAGCTGCACGCCGGCCTTCCCCTGCAGCACCTCGACGCGATCGTGCGCAAGGGCACCGATCCCACCGTCGACAGCTACAGCGGCTTCCGCGACAACTGGAACGCCGAGGGCGAGCGGCCGGCGACCGGCCTCGCGGGCTACCTCCGCGAGCGCGGCATCCGTGCCCTGGTGGTGGCCGGACTCGCGCGCGACGTCTGCGTGAAGTGGACGATCGAGGACGCCGTCGAGGCCGGCTTCGACGTGGCCTTCCCCTGGGACCTCTCGCGCTCGGTCGATCCCTCGAAGGACGACGACCTGCGCCGGCACTTCGAGGAGCTGGGTGTGGAGGTGACGGAGCGCCAGGCGCTCGTGCGCTGATGGATCCCACCCGCCGCCACCGGATCGAGGGGATCCTGGCCACCGACTTCTACCAGTTGACCGCGGCCCAGGCCTACTGGAAGCAGGGGCTGGCCGGCCGCCGGGCCCAGTTCGACTACTTCTTCCGCAGCTACCCCGACTACGGCGGCCACGCCGCGGGGTACTGCATCGGCGCGGGACTGCAGTGGTTGCTCGAGTGGATGCACGAGTCGTCCTTCGACGACGAAGCGCTCTCCACGCTGCGCGAGCACCGCAACGCGCGCGGCGATCGCATGTTCGACGACGGCTTCCTCGAGTGGCTGCGCGAGCACGGCGACTTCTCGACGACCGAACTCCTGGCCGTTCCCGAAGGGCGCGTGGTGCACGCGAACGTCCCGCTGGTCCTCGCCCGCGGACCGCTCGCGATGCTGCAGGTCCTCGAGACCCCGCTGCTCATGCACCTGAACTACCCGACCCTGGTGGCGACCAAGGCCGCGCGCATCCGCCTCGCCGGCGCCGGCGGGTTGTTCATGGAGTTCGGCGCGCGCCGCGCCCACGACCGCGCGGCCCACGCCGGGGCCCGGGCGGCCCTGATCGGCGGTGCGGACTTCAGCTCGAACACGGGCATCAGCTTCGACCTCGGCCTGCCGCCCAAGGGCACGCACGCCCATGCCCTGGTGCAGGCGCACCTGGCCGACGGCAAGACCGAACTCGACGCCTTCCGTGCCTTCGCCGCCAGTCAACCCGACGACTGCGTCCTGCTGGTCGACACCATCGACACCCTCGACAGCGGCGTACCCAACGCGATCCGCGTGTTCGAGGAACTGCGGCGCGACGGCCACGAACCGGTGGGCGTGCGCCTCGACTCGGGCGACCTCGCCCACCTGGCCGTGCGCGCGGCGAAGATGCTCGACGACGCCGGCTTCGAGAAGGTCGCGATCGTGCTGAGCAACCAGTTGGACGAAGCGGTGATCCAGCAGATCCGCGAACAGATCACCGAGGAGGCACCGGAGCACGGCATGGACGCCGACTCCGTGCTCGGGCGCCTGGCCTACGGCGTGGGCACCGCTCTGATCACCAGCCAGGGCCACCCGGCGCTCGACGGCGTCTACAAGCTCACCGCCCTCGAACGCGACGGCGCGTGGCAGCCGGTGCTGAAGATCTCGGAGTCCCCCGAGAAGATCCCGACACCGGGACCGAAAACCGTGTGGCGCCTGTACGATCCCGACGGTCACGCGATCGTCGACCTGGTCGCCACCGACGACGAGGATCCCCTCGAACACGATCCCCTGCGCCTGCACCACGCCACGAAGGAGGGCGTGCACCGCGACCTGGCGGCGTCGGAGGTCGGCCAGGCCGAACGGCTGCTCGAACGCGTGTTCGCCGACGGTGCATCGACGCTCGGCGACGAATCGATCGAGACCATGCGCCAGCGCCGACACGACGACCTCGAACGTCTGCATGCCGGCGTGCGCCGGATCCTGCATCCGCACCGCTATCACGTGTCGCTCAGTCACCGCATGTGGGAACTGAAGACGCGGCTGGTCGAGAAGATCTCGTCGGGCGCCTAGTCGTTCGCGCCACTCTCCTGCGGCCATCGCCGCAGCAACGGCCTCAGGACGAGGGGCGTGAGCAGGCACGTGAGCGCCGACACGACGACCATTGCGGAGTACAACTCGCTCGACACCACGTCCTCTCCCAGTCGACGGCCCTGGTGCATGACGACCAGCGCGATCTCCGCCCGCGGGATCATGCTGACGCCGACCAGCACCGCCCCGCCGGTGCCCGTGGTCCACAGCGCCGGCAACCCGACGCCCACCAGCTTGCCCACGACCGCCGCGAGCAGCAGCACCGCACCCACCGTGAGTGCTCCACCGAGCGCGGAGGGATCGACGTGGAAGCCGATGTTGATGAAGAAGAACGGCGTGAAGAAGGCGTGCAGGTCGCGGAACGAGGTCTCGGTCCTGACCGCCTCACGGTCGTGACTGAACACCAGCCCCGCGAAGAGCGCGCCGATGGCCAGCGAGAACCCGAGCCAGCCCGCGATCGACGCGATCACGAAGCCCACCCCGGCGACCACGATCATCCGCTCGGAAGAGCCCAGCCGACTCGCTCCGCGTGTGATCCTCCACTCGAGCGTGCGCGAGAAGCAGTAGCAGAACAGCGCGAAGCCCAGGAACTGCGCGACGAACACCCCGAAGGTCGAACCGAGCGCTCCCCAGACCGATCCGCCCCGATCCAGCACGGGCGCGACCGCGAAGAGCAGCGCCATGAGCGCCACGCCCCCGATGTCGTCGAGCTCGGCGACGTCCAGGGTGAGCCGGCCACTGGGCGAATCCAGCGCGTCGCTCTCCTGCCAAATCGCCACCGACACCCCCACGCTCGTGGCGGTCAGTGCCGTCCCGGTGAAGAGCGCGGCCAGCAGGTCCCCGCCCAGGATCCAGTACACCGTCCCGAAGCCGGCGGCGAAGGCCACGAGCATGTTGCCGACCCACAGCACGCTGGCGGTGGGGAGCTTCTCGGCCAGGGCCCGCGGATGGCTGGTGAGGCCGACCTCGAACAACAGCGCGACGATGCCCAGACTGGCGAGCAGGTCGAAGGCCGTCCGGATCTCCGGTCCCATGAACCCCCACTGCGCGTCGGCCGCGCGCAACAGGACCCCGAGCAGGAGATGCCCGACGAGGGCCGGCAGCGAGAAGCGCTGCGCCACGCCCTTCACGACCACGGCCAGGGTCACCGCGAGCCCGATCAGCAGGACCTGCAGAGCCGAGACGTGTTCGCCGCCCATGCGCTTACCTCGATCGAAGCGAACGACCCCGGAGGCTGCGCCCTCCGGGGTCTTCGATCCATCGTGGTCGGCGCGGCCGCGGGGCAGGGGATTCCCCCACCTGCGGACGACTACTCCGCGTCGCCGGTGTACTCCACGCCCTCGGTCCACCACTCCGGCGCCGGCGCACCCTTGGTGAAGTGGTCGATGAAGGCCTTCATCCTGAGCGAGTAGTCGAGCTTGTTCGGGTACTGCTTCAGGTGATGCGGCTCGCCCCGGTACTGCAGCATGACCGCCGGCTTGTCGAGACGTCGCATGGCCATGTACAGCTCGATGCCCTGGGTCCAGGGCACGGCCTCGTCCTCGTCGCCGAACTGGATCAACAGCGGCGTCTCGATCCGGTCGGCGAAGAACACGGGCGAGTTCTCGATGTACAGGTCGCGCCGTTCCCAGAGCGAGGCCCCCAGGCGCGACTGCGACTTCTCGTACTGGAACTGCCGCGACAGTCCGCTGCCCCAGCGGATGCCGCCGTAGGCGCTGACCATGTTGCTCACGGGTGCTCCGGCGACCGCGCAGGCGAAGATGTCGGTCTGCGTGATCACGTGGGCGGCCTGGTAGCCGCTCCACGAGTGGCCGTGCAGGGCGATGCCGTCGGGATCGGCCACGCCCATGTCGACGAGCTCCTGCACGCCCGGCACCAGGCACTTGGTCGCCGCGTAGCCGGGGTTGCCGACGTCGAAGCGGACGTCGGGCAGGAAGACGGCGTAGTCGTCGCCCGCGTAGATCGGAAAACTCGGCCGGTGGTTGATCTGCGGATCGTTGAAGCGGTGCAGGCGCTGGCTGAAGAAGCGGTAGAAGTAGACGAGCACGGGGTAGCGCTCGTCCTCGTCGTAATCGGCCGGCTTGATCAGCACGCCCTGCAGCGGCGTTCCGTCCACGCTCTCCCACTCGACGAGTTCGGCCGAGCCCAGGTCCAGGTCGTCGAGCCGGGGGTTGATCTCGGTGATCCTGCGCGGTCGGTCGAAGTCGGTGTCGGTGACCCAGAAGTCGGGGAACTCGGTGTAGCTCTCCTCGGTGTACACCACCACGTCGGCCTCGTCCGCGCGGCGGAATCCGGAGTAGAACTTGTCGTCCTGCCGCAGTTCGCGCACGCCGGCGGAGTCCATCGCACCCCGCCACACCGACGAGTTCTTGGCGCGCTCGTCGAAGCCGGTGAGCAGGAGCTCGGCGTCGGGGGCGAAGCCCTCCTTGTCGTCGTCGAGGTCGAGCACGCGGTAGATCCGCTGCTCGGCGCGGCCGCGGCCCTCGGTCAGGCAGACGGGCTCGCCACCGTCGGTCGGGAAGCGCCACACGTCGTACTTGTCGTGGATCAGCACGACCGAGTCGTCGTCGGCCCAACCGCCCACGCCGTAGCCCGGCGCGCTGCGCGGGTAGTCGTGGTCCTCGTTCGCGAAGGGAACCCCGAGGTCCTCGCCCAGACGCCGGTGGTCCTCGCGCTCGACGTCGTACAGCCACCACTGACCGTCACCGGTCGGGCGGTAGTAGGCGACGAAGCCGCCCTCGGGCGACAGCGAGACCGTGTCCTGCGTCTTCTCGACCACGAGGGTGCGTTGGCCGGTGTCGAGGTCGACGACGTAGTGGTCGGAGTAGAATCCGTCCCAGGTCATCAGTTCGAGGTGCGGGACCATGGTCTCGCCGTGGGTCACGTGCGGGTTCTGCACGACGGCCACGTCGGGCATCGTTTCGTCGGCCAGGGACACGAGCGATGCGTCGGCGACGTCGACGACGGCGCGGTGGAGCTGCTCCTGCCGCTCCTCCCAGCTCGCCTTCTCGTGCGTCTTGATGCGCGGATCGTCCCAGTGCCACACGTCGACCTCGCGGTCGTCGCGGATCGCGTCGAGGTCGTAGGGATCGAAGTCCTCGACGGAGTCGCCTTCGCCCTCACCGTCGGCCGCATCCCCGCCCTCGTCGTCGGGATCGGACCCGGACTCGACCGGACGCAGCCCGACGAACAGACGCTCGCCGTCGCGGGTGAACTCGAGGTCGTTCTCGGTGGGATAGCGACGACCTTCCGGGGCCGGGACGCTGGTGACCGGTCCGACGTCGTCGCCGGCTCGCGGGCTCAGCAGTTCGAGGACGACGCCGGTGACGTTCTCGGGGTCGGAGGCGTCACCGCGTAGATAGGCCAGGCGAGCGTCCTCGGGAGCCCACGCCATGGCCGGGTAGGCGGTCTGCGGCGCTGCGTGAACGGTGGCCACACGCAGACCATCGTCGAGTGATCGCAGTTCGAGTCGATCGTCCTCGCCATCGGCCGTGGCGATCGTCAGGGCCAGCCACCGGGAGGTGGGGTCGAAGGCCATCGACACCACGCTCTCGAACTCGAAGCGCTCGAGGTCGGACAGACGGAGGACCGCCACGCGGGTGCCCGCCTCGCGTTTCTCCTCGTCGGCCTGGGTCTCGTCGGCCTCGGCCTCGGTCTCGACGGTCTCGGCGTCCTCGGTGGAATCGGGCTCGTCGGCCTCGAAGTGCAGGGCGAACCAGGCGCCGTCGTCGCTGAAGGCGTAGGCCTTCACCCGCTCGAAGCTCCATTGCTCGCCGTCCTCGGTCCGCAGGAGCACCGCGCCCGGCTCCGGCGGCTCGTCCGCGGTCTCGCGCACCGCAAAGGGAGCGAGTTGCTGCGCGGCGCCCCAGGCGCCGTCGGTGCTCAGGCGTGGCGCCGAGCCGCGCTCGATCCGGTACTCGTCCCCGCCGCGGGTGGCGCGGACGACCACCTCGCCGTCCCCCCGCCCCGGACGCGCCTCGAAGGCGAGCCAGCTGCCGTTCTCGGCCATGGTCGTGCCGTGGACCTTGCGCATCTTCATGAGGTCGGTCCAGGTCATCGGCCGGTCGGCCATCACGCGCGAGGGGGCGAGCAGCAGGAGCAGCAAGACGATCCGAACGGCGATACGGCGCATGACTTCCTCCGAGAACGGGAACGGGAGCGTCGGCGAGAGGATCACCGATCATCGACGACGACCGACACGATGGCAACCGCGGGGCCCGGAAACGACGGTGCGGGCACGGACGAAGCCGTACCCGCACAGGGGGGGACGTCGTGCGGGCCGACATGCCGCCCGCATGGGTGCCCGGAGCCGATCAGTTGCTCTGGGCGTACTTCTTGTGCTCGCGCACCGTGATGCGCTCGGGCTGGCTCTCGGCCACACGTTGCATCTGCGCGCAGTCCCAGCAGACCGGACGACAACGGGCGAGCACCTCGTCCATCTTCTTCGCCGGGTGCTGCTCCCACACGGTCACGTGGCCGTGTTCGTTCAGCAGTCCGGGCTCGTGCACGGCCCAGTCGATGTGGTCGCCGAAGGTCTTGCCGCACAGGGCACACTCGGACCCCGCATAGAAGGAATCGAGCTGACTGCGGACGAAGCACCCGTCCGGCGCGGTGGCGATCTCCTTCAGGCAGGGCTGGTCGCAGTCCTGCCGCTCGGGCCAGCGCGTGCAGCTCTTCAGCCGGCGCTCTTCGTCGCGGCGCAGGGCGTGGGAGATCGCGTGACCGGGGTCGACGACCACGGCCTGCTTCTCTCCCGTCTCGGGGCAACGCACCACCCGCACGTCGGACTCGCGTCGCCATCGGATCGCGATGGCCACGAACCCGGCGACGACGGCGGCGATCGCCAGGACCCAGATCAGAACGGTCATGATCCGCACCCCCTTTCGATCTCCAAGATCCCGATCGACGGACGGAATCGCGAGCGCGATTCGGTGACCTGGCCCGTCGCCGCAATCACAGCTTCAAGTCATTGTCATACAATCCGTTGCGAGCATAATGCACGCGCACCATTCGGCGGCCACTGCCCTCGCCGCCCGTTCCGGACCCAGCCGGCCACCAGGGATCGGAATTCCACACCTCCCTTGACATCACCCGGCATGGACACGAAACTGCCGGATGAATTCCGCGCGCCCCGCTCCGGCGGCACCGCGCGGCGGTCCCGGAATCGGCAACAGCGGCCCGAGGGACCGGGTGGGATGGGACTCACCGTTCGTGATTCGCTGTGAGGAGGTGATCCGTGTCTAGTATCGGTTCTGGATTCGCGGGAGGAGCGGCCCTGTAGGGGAGCGCTCGCGAAGCGACCGGTCAGACGGATCGGTCCCCCTCGCAGGGGATCCCACCGTCTCCGACCCGTATCGAATCCGAGCCCCGGCTCCGAACGAGGGAGCCGGGGCTTCTTCGTGTCCGCGACGGATGACATCACCGTGCCGATGCGCGATCATCACGGGCCGTTTCCTGCGCTCGCCCCCGGCCGGAGGCCCGACCGTGAACCGCACCATCGCCCTGTTCCTGATCGTCCTGCTCGTCTCCCCCGCCCACGCCGCCGACCAGGGGCGCATGATCGACTCCATGGGCGACATCCTGCCGCTGCGCGAACGCCCCGCGGTGGTGAACGAGATCCTCGCCGAGCGGTTCGACACGCTCCTGCCGCGGTTGATGACCGAGAGCGGCCTCGACATGTGGCTGGTGATCGCGCGCGAGTACGCCGACGACCCGGTCTACGCCTCGCTGGTCCCGAAACCGAGCTTCACCGCACGGCGCACCACCATGCTCGTGTTCCACCGGCTCGACGACGGCACCGTCGAACGCCTGACCGTGGCGCGCTATCCGCTGGGCGAACCCTACGAAGAGGCCTGGTCGGGTGGATCGCTCGACGAACAGTGGACGGCCCTCGGCGCGCTGATCGAGGAGAAGGATCCCGACCGCATCGGGATCAACGTATCGCGCGACTGGCCCGTGGCCGACGGCCTCACCCACGGTCTCCACGAACGTCTACTCGAAGTCCTGCCCCCGGCCCACGTGGATCGGCTGGAGCCGGCCGAGGAACTCGTCGTGCGGTGGCTCGAGACCCGCACCGACCACGAGATCGAACTCTACGCCCACGTCGTCTCGCTCGCGCGCGCGGTCATCGCCGAGGGCTTCTCGTCGGAGGTCATCACGCCGGGTGTGACCACCACCGACGACGTCGCCTGGTACCTGCGTCAGCGCTTCGCCGATCTCGACCTGCCCGTGTGGTTCATGCCCTACGTGAACATCCAGCGCGAAGATCTCGAGTGCGCCGACGACGAGGCCTTCTGCGGTACCGGCGGCGTGATCCACCGCGGCGACGTCCTGCACACCGACGTGGGGATCTGCTACCTGGGTGTGTGCACCGACACCCAGGAGATGGCCTACGTCCTGCGCGTGGGCGAACACGAGGTGCCCGGCTTCCTGCAGGACGCGATGGCCGTGGGCAATCGGTGGCAGGACCAACTGACCGCGAACTTCGAGACCGGCCGCACCGGCAACGAGATCCTCGCCGCCACCATCGCCGACGCCGAGGCCGACGACCTCGTGTCGAGCACCTACACCCACCCGATCGGTCGCTTCGGCCACGCGCCGGGCCCGACCATCGGCATGTGGGACGACCAGGACGGCACGCCGGTGCGCGGCGACTGGCCCCTGCATCCGAACACGGCCTACGCGATCGAGGGCAACGTGAAGGTGCCCACCGATGGCTGGGGCGGCGGCAACGTCCAGATCAAGCTCGAGCAGAGCGCGGTGTTCGACGGCGAACGCGTGCTCTACCTCGCCGGCCGGCAGATCGAGTGGCACGTGGTGCGCTGATGCGCTGGCTCGATGCACTTCCCTACGGTCCGCTGGTGGTCGCCGCGCTGCTGCTGGGAGGCGCTCCCTTCCAGCCGCAGCCCCACTTGGTGGAGAAGCTGCAGATGCTGACCGCGGGCACTCTGCACCGGCCGATCGACGTCTTCGACCTGTTCATGCACGGAACGCCGGTGGCCCTGCTGCTCGCCAAGGCCGCCCGCGATCTGTGGAGGCGGCGGACCCATGCGCCGGGTTGAGCGGCAGCGTGTCACGTCGGCCAGGCATCCTCGTACCGCGCTCCCCACCCCTTTCCCGAACCGAGGAGATGCCAACGATGCCCCTGAACGAACACCAGCAGCGTCTGTGCGACGAGAGCCCCCACGACTTCACCGGCCTGAAGGCCGTCCTGCTCAACTGCTCGCTGAAGAAGGATCCGGAGCGGTCGCACACCCGCGCCCTGCTCTCGGTCGCCGGCGAGATCATGCGCCGCAACGGCGTCGAGGTGCACGAGGTCCACGCCGCGTCGCACGAGATCGCCTACGGCGTGTACCCCGACATGACCGAACACGGCTGGTCACGCGACGACTGGCCAACGCTGTGGAAGACGATCGAGGCCGCCGACATCCTCGTCCTTGGAACACCGATCTGGCTGGGCGAGGAGAGCTCGGTGTGCCGCATCGTGATCGAGCGGTTGTACGGCATGTCGGGCGCGCTGAACGACCGCGGTCAGAGTTCGTACTACGGCAAGGTCGGAGGCGCCGTCGTCACCGGCAACGAGGACGGCATCAAGCACTGCGCCATGTCCCTGCTCTACGCCCTGCAGCACCTGGGCTACACGATCCCGCCCCAGGCCGATTGCGGGTGGATCGGCGAGGCCGGCCCGGGCCCGTCGTACGGCGACGAGGTCGACGGCACGCCCGCCGGCTACGACAACGACTTCACGCAGCGCAACACCACGATCATGGCCTGGAACCTCATGCACACGGCGAAGATTCTGCGCGATGCGGGCGGGCTGCCGAACCACGGGAACGACCGGCGGGCGTGGAAGGCCGGGTGCCGGTTCGACCACGAGAACCCGGAGTTCCGGGCTTGAGGCGCGCTACATCCGCAGCAACGCGCTCCCCCACGTGAATCCGCTGCCGAACGCCGACATCGCCACCACCATCCCCGGCTCGAGCACGCCGGCGTCGATGGCGTCGCGCATCCCGATCGGAATCGTCGCCGCCGTGGTGTTGCCGTACTTCTGGATCGTGTTGAACACACGGTCCTCGCTCACGCCCAGGTTCTTCGCCACCTGCTGGTTGATGCGCAGGTTCGCCTGGTGGAAGAGGAACAGATCGACGTCGTCCACGCTCATCGCGTTCGCCGCGCAGGCCTCGAGCACCGACTCGGGCATCCGCTTGCTCGCGTGCACGAACACGAACTTGCCGTTCATGTAGGGGAAGTGCCGGCCCTCGTCGATCATCTCGTGGGTGATCCGGGGGCCCTCGGTGGTCTGGGTCGGCGCGTCCATCCACAGCTCGCGGGCGTGACGACCGTCGGCGTGTAGATGTGTCGAGTAGATCTGGGCGTCCTCGTGGCCGAGGACATCGGTCGCCTCCACCACCACGGCGCCGGCGCCGTCGCCGAAGAGCACGGCGATGTCGCGGCCCCGCGTGGTCTTGTCCAGCGATTTCGACTGGACCTCGGACCCCACGACGAGCACGCGCTCTTTCGCCCCGGTCCGGATGAACTGATCCGCGATCGCGAGCCCGTACAGGAATCCGGTGCAGGCCTGACGGATGTCCAGGGCGGGAATGCCGGGACAGTCGAGCTTCTGCTGCAGGAAGCAGCCGGTGCCGGGGAACTCGTGATCGGGGCTGAGCGTGGCGAAGACGATCATGTCCAGATCGTCCGGCCCGACGCCGGCATCGTCGAGGGCCTGCCGGCTGGCCTCCAGCGCGAGATCCGAAGTGGTCGTCGTCCCCTCCACCCAGTGCCGGGTCTCGATCCCCGTCCGCTGGCGGATCCACTCGTCGCTGGTCTCCATCATGCCGGCCAGGTCGTCGTTGGTGACCACCCGCGGCGGTACGTACTTGCCCACGCCGGCGATCCGGCTGCATCGCGCGCTCATCCGATTCCTTCCCGGGGCTCGGCGCCCACGCGGGGGACGTCGGCGAGCATGGCACGGAAGTGCCCGGATCTCAACGACAGCAGCCCGCGAACGCTGCGTTCGCGGGCGTACTCCCGTGACACCAGGATGTGCCGCACCCGGGTGTCGGCGACTCGGGCAAACGTGGACCGATCAGGCGATCAGTCCTCGACGACGGTGATGGCGTCCTCGGGACAAGGGTCGACACAGGCGTAGCACTCGGTGCATTCGTCCGGGTCGACCTGCGCCTTCCCGTCGACCATCGAAATGGCCTCGGTCGGGCATACGTCGATGCATTCACCACAAGCGTTGCATAGATCTCGGTCAACAACGGCAGGCATGTTGGTTCCTCCGGTCGATTCCCCGCCCGTGTCGGCGTCTCCATCGCCTGAATCCACACGGGTCGTGAATTCAGCGCACAGACAAGCACGGACCCGGCCGAACCGTCAGGGTGAAAGTGTGAGAAGGGCCTTCGGATCGTGTGAGAACGTGTCGATTCCGAGACCATGCCGTCCGCGAGCGGATCAGTCGTCCCCACGGAGGTTGCGGGCGACGGCCATGGCCAGCTCCAGGGCCTGCTCGTAGTTCAGCCTCGGATCCACCGCCGACCGGTAGGCGCGCTCCAGGTCCGCCTCGGCCAGGCCCCGCGCTCCACCCACGCACTCGGTCACGTCCTCGCCGGTCAGCTCGAAGTGCACGCCTCCCAGCACCGAGCCCAGGCGGACGTGCACGTCGAAGGACTGGTGGAGCTCGTTGAGGATCCGGTCGAAACGCCGGGTCTTGATCCCGTTGTCGAGCGTCTCGGTGTTGCCGTGCATGGGATCGCACACCCAGAGGACGGTCCGACCCATCGCCCGCACCGTCTCGATCAATCCCGGCAGATGGTCCTCGACCCGATCGTCGCCCATCCGATGGATCAGCGTGAGTCTTCCCGGTTCGGCGTCGGGGTCGAGGGTCTCGACCAGGCCCCGCACCCACTCGGCGTCCATGGCCGGACCGACCTTCACCGCGATCGGATTGCGGATTCCCCGGAAGAACTCGACGTGGGCACTGTCGAGCTGAGCGGTGCGCATGCCGATCCAGGGGAAGTGGGTCGAGAGGTCGTACCAGCCCTCGCGGCGCGGAACCCGGCGGGTCTGGGCCTGTTCGTAGAACAGGGACAGCCCCTCGTGGCTGGTGTAGAAGTCCACCCGTCGCAGGCTGGCCGGCTCGCGACCCAGAACGGCCTCCATGAAATCGATCGACTGCTTGATCCCTTCGACGATCCGCCCGTACTCGGAACGCAGCGGTGAGCCGTCGAGGAATCCCAGGTTCCAGTACTCGGGGTGGTGCAGGTCGGCGAAGCCGCCCTCGGCCAGGGCCCGGATGAAGTTCAGCGTGAGTGCCGCCCGCTCGTAGCCCTTCAGCAGGAGCTGCGGATCCGGGGTGCGATCCTCGCGCGTGAACGGCGCACGATTGACGAGATCGCCCCGGTAGGTGGGCAGCTCGATCCCGTCACGGGCCTCGGTGTCGGTCGACCGGGGCTTGGCGTACTGACCGGCGAAGCGCCCCACGCGGACCACCGGGCGGCGGGTCCCGTGGACCAGGACCAACGACATCTGCAGCAGGATCTTCAGCTTGCTGGTGATGGCGTCGACGTCGCAGTCGTCGAAGCTCTCGGCGCAGTCTCCGCCCTGCAGAAGGAAGGCCTCGCCGCGGGCGGCGGCGGCCAGTTCGTCCTTGAGGGCCTCGACCTCCCAGGACGTCACCAGCGGGGGCAGGTGCGACATCTGCCCGACCACGTGCGTCACCTGGGACGGATCGGGGTAGTTCGGCAGCTGCGTGGCGGTGCGATGCTGCCAGCTCGTGGGAGTCCAGTTGTCCATGGAACGCTCGGGGCGGCGGGTTCGACCAGGGCCGGATCGTTACGGTAATCGGGCCGCGAGGGGCTGCCAACCCCGGGACCGCGGGTTCGGCAGCCAGACGATCCACCCGGGCGCGGGCCTCGGGGTGGGCGCGTCGCGATTGCGCGGGCGCTCAGAGCCCGAGGTCCTCGGGGCCGGACGACCGACCACGGGCCGGACGGTTCACGCGAGGGGGCCGCCGAAGCGGGCCCAGACCGTGCCCAGGAGCGCGATCGCACCGAGCAGCAGGAGGGCGTGGACCTTCCCGTCGCGCGCCACGTCACGGCCGAGCAGGACCCGGACGAGCACTCCGATGCCGGCGCTGCCCGCCGATGCGGCGAGCAGACTGGCGCCGATCCGGGCAAGACCGAGATCCCACTCGCGGCGGACCGGGGAGTCCCAGCGCTTGTCGAAGAGATTGGGCGTCTGGGGCGCCGCGTGGTCGAGGAGGTAGGCTCCACCGACCAGGCACAACACCGACAGAACGATGAACACGGCCCCCCAGCGCTTCCACGCGCCCGGCACCGCGGTCGAGGCGGCGGTCATGACGATCCTCCCGAGAGGCCCTCTTCCGGCCACGAGGCTTCTCGCGGCGGATATCGACCGCTGCGGCCACGCACTTGAGCACCGATCGGCCGGGGATCTCGACACCTGACGTCGCCGCATCGTTCGGTTAGGATCGGATCCCCGTTTCTCGACGCTTCTCCGTCGCCTTCTCGCCGCTTCCTCGGGAGGTCGCCGTGTCCGACGTCTACGATGTCAAGGACCACATCCGCAGCCGTGCGCACATCGATTCCATGGCCGAGTACGAGCGCCTGTACCGGCTGTCGCTCGACAACCCCGAGTGGTTCTGGGCCGAGCAGGCCAAGGCACTGACCTGGTTCCACCCCTGGAACATGGTCTTCGACGCCGACTACGAAGAAGTGGACTTCGCCTGGTACAGCGGGGGCCGGCTCAATGCCTGCTTCAACTGCGTCGATCGTCACGTTCCCGAGCGTGGCGAGGAAACGGCGATCATCTGGGCGTCCGACGAAGCCGGCGTCTACAAGCACATCAGCTACCGCGAGCTGAAGCACCAGGTCGCGCGGATCGCGAACGTCCTGCTCAAGTTCGGTGTCCGCAAGGGCGACCGGGTGTGCATCTACATGCCCATGATCCCCGAGGCGGCCTACACCATGCTCGCCTGCGCACGGATCGGAGCCGTGCACTCGGTGGTCTTCGGGGGCTTCAGTGCCGAGTCGCTGCGCGACCGCATCGTGGACGCCCAGGCCAAGGTCGTGGTCACCGCCGACGAGGGCCTGCGCGGCGGCAAGGTGATCCCCCTGAAGAAGATCACCGATCGTGCGATCGAGGGCATGAGCACGGTCGAGACCGTGCTCGTGGCCAAGCGCACCGGCAACGACGTTCCGATGCAGGTGGGCCGGGACCACTGGCTCGAGGAAGAAGCCCACCGCCAACGCTCGACCTGCACCGTCGAGTGGATGGGAGCCGAGGACCCTCTCTTCGTCCTCTACACGAGCGGGAGCACCGGCCGCCCCAAGGGTGTCATGCACACCACGGGCGGCTACATGGTCTACGCGGCCATGACCCACAAGTACGTGTTCGACTACCACCCGGGCGACGTCTACTGCTGTGCCGCCGACGTGGGATGGATCACCGGGCACACGTACATCGTGTACGGTCCGCTCGCCAACGGTGCGACCACGGTCATGTTCGAGTCCACGCCGACCTATCCCGACGCCGGACGCTACTGGCGGATGGTCGACGACCTGGGGATCAACATCTTCTACACCGCACCCACGGCGCTCCGCGCGATCGCCCGCGCCGGTGACGAGCACGTGAAGCGCTACAAGCGTGACTCCCTGCGAGTGCTCGGCTCGGTCGGCGAGCCGATCAATCCCGAGATCTGGCGCTGGTACCACGACGTGGTCGGCAACGGCGAGTGCGCCGTGGTCGACACCTGGTGGCAGACGGAGACGGGCGGGATCCTGATCACGCCGCTGCCCGGAGTGACCCCCACCAAGCCGGGATCCGCAACCCTTCCCTTCTTCGGGGTCGAACCGACACTGGTGGATCCGGAGAGCGGCAAACCACTCGAGGGCAACGACGTGAACGGGGCTCTGTGCCTGTCGGCCCCGTGGCCGGGACAATCGCGCACGGTGTGGGGGGACCACCAGCGCTTCCGCGACACCTACTTCACCACCTACAAGGGCTATTACTTCACGGGCGACGGCTGCCGGCGTGACGAGGACGGCTACTACTGGATCACCGGACGCATCGACGACGTGCTGAACGTCAGCGGCCATCGGCTCGGCACGGCCGAGGTCGAGAGTGCGCTGGTCGCCCACCAGGGCGTGGCCGAAGCCGCCGTGGTGGGATACCCGCACGACATCAAGGGAACCGGTATCTACGCGTACGTGGTGCTGGGATCCGACTTCGGAGAAGGCGACGCCCAGCACATCGAGGGTGCGCTGCGCGAGCAGGTCCGCCACGCGATCGGTGCCTTCGCCGCCCCGGACGTGATCCACGCCACCAAGGGCCTGCCCAAGACGCGCAGTGGAAAGATCATGCGGCGGATCCTGCGCAAGATCGCCTCGAACGAGTACGAGGGGCTGGGCGACACCAGCACGCTGGCCGAACCGCAGGTGGTCGACGATCTGATCGAGGAACACCGCGAGCGGATGGGTTGAGCGTGGACTCCGCACTCGACGCCTTCGAACGGACCGCGGTCGATGCGCTGCTCGCGGGCGACCATCCCGTGCTCGAGCGGCTGCGGTCCCAGATGGCGACGGCCTCCGTACGTGATCGCGAGCAGGGCGAGTTCGGTCGGTTCACCGACCTGTGGGTCGAAGCCGACCCGATCGACGTCCAGGACCGCTTCGCGATCGACGACGTCTACGCCCGGGTCCGGGGGGTCGAGGACGAGGTCGCCCTGCTGCTGCACGTGGTCCGCGGGCGTCTCAAGACCCTCGAGGCCTTCGTCCCCCGTCCGGTCTGGCCCGACGAGCCGGAACTCGTCGAGACCTGGTACGTTGCACCCGACGTCGAGGAAGCCGGTCAGCTGCACCGTGGAGCCGAACGCACGCTCACCTTCGCCCTGCGGGGTCTCACCACACCCCGCGAAGACGACTGAGCCGGTCGCGAGCCACGCATCCGGCGTGCTAGACTCGACGAAACGTCCTTTGTCCTCGCCGCCCTCCCGTCGCGCCTCGCGACGACGGCTCCCGCTCGCACCCCAGGACTCCATGGAAAGGATGCCCGCATGAAGCGCGCACCGGAGCGGGCCGCGGTCCGCCGCCTCGCCGCGGCCTGGCCACTGGCCTGCCTCGTCCTTCTCGCCGTCGTGTTCCCGCCGAACACCGGATCCGGGCCGGCCACGGCCGCGACCGACAACACGTCCGGGCTCCGGATCTTCCTCGACCCCGACAGCGGTGCACCCGTCGGCATGCCGCCGGCGAGCGCGCTCGAGCGCTCGTTCTCGCTGGACCGGGCTCTGAGCCGATCCAGCGCCGGCCTCGTGGAACGACGCAACCCGGACGGATCCTACGGGGTCCACCTCCAGGGTCGCTTCATGAGCGCGAGCGTCGCCCACATCGACGACCAGGGCCGTCTGCACCGCGTGTGCACCGACGACCCCGAACACGCCCGCGCCGTCCTCCGCGGCGAGACGCAGCCGTCCTGTGACCACGATCACGACCCCGCGTCCTGGGAGGTGAAGTGATGCGACGTCGCCTCACCGCCCTCGGGCTCGCCGCTCTGCTGATGGCGTCCAGTCCGGCACTGGCCCTCGAGATCGTCATCGACAACCTCGACGGTGCCGGCGAGGGCTTCAACGACAACACGCCCGTCACCCCCCTGGGTGGCAACAGCGGGACCACTCTCGGCGAGCAGCGGTTGATCGTGTTCCAGACCGCGGCCGACATCTGGGAGTCGATCCTGCAGAGCCCGTCGGCCGACATCACCATCACCGTCAACGCGACCTTCGATCCCTTGACGTGTGGCCAGTCGAGCGCCGTGCTCGGATCGGCCGGACCGATCACCGTGCAACGGGACTTCGTCGGCGCCGAGTTCACGAATACCTGGTACCACGTCGCGCTGGCCAACAAGCGTTTCGGAGGCGACCTCGAGACCGGATCGTCGGACATCGTCGCGCGATTCAACTCGGCGATCGACGGCAACGACTCGTGTCTGAGCGGAACGAACTGGTACTACGGCCTCGACGGCAACGAGGGCACCGACACCGAACTGCTCCCGGTGGTCCTCCACGAGATCGGCCACGGCCTGGGCTTCAGCGAGTTCGTCGACGGCGACACGGGCGAACTCTTCCTCGGCCGGATCGACATCTTCAGCCGTTTCCTCTTCGACGAGACCGAGGGACTGTTCTGGAGCGAGATGAGCAACGCCCAGCGCGTGGCGTCGGCCCGGAACGACGGCGGCGTGGTGTGGGACGGCGACGCCTCGACCTTCCAGGCCGCCCAGGCACTCGACGGTCTGCCCGTTCTCGACATCAGTGCCCCGGCCTCGGTCGCGGGTGACGTCACGGAGATCGGGACGGCCTCGTTCGGACCTTCGGTCCAGGAGCAGTCGGCCAGTGGCACGATCGTCCTGATCGACGACGGTAGCGGTACCACCAGCGACGGGTGCTCGGCCGCGGTCAACGGCGGCGAGCTCGACGGCGCGATCGCGCTGATCGATCGCGGCAGTTGCACCTTCGTCAGCAAGGTGGAGAACGCCCAGTCGGCGGGGGCCGTGGGCGTGATCATCGCGAACAACGTCCCCGGCGACGGCCCCATCCAGATGGGCGGTGTCGATCCGGGGACGCTGACCGTTCCCACGATCAGCGTGTCCTTCGAGCAGGGCGAGAGCATCAAGAGCGCCCTGAGCGAGGGCGTGATCGCGACCATCGCTCCCGACCCGACACGTCTGGCGGGGGCCAGCCCCAGCACGGGCCGTCTGTTGGTCTACACTCCGGACCCCTTCCAGCCGGGTTCGTCGGTGTCGCACTGGGACGTGTCGGCCTCGCCGAACCTCCTCATGGAACCGGCGATCAACGGCAACCTGTCGAGCGATGTCGACCTCACACGCTTCCACTTCGAGGACATCGGCTGGTTCGACCAGCGGGCCACCGACGCTCCGTCCCGCGTCTCGACCCGCCTGCTGGGCAACACGCCGAACCCCTTCAATCCGGTGACGACGATCTCCTTCGACCTGGCGCGCGCGGGACGGGTCGAGCTCGAGGTCTTCGATGCCTCCGGCCGGCGCGTGAAGTCACTGGTCGACGGCACGCGCTCGTCCGGACACCACGAGGTGCAGTGGAACGGGACCGACGACGGCGGTCGTGTCGTCGCTTCGGGTGTCTACCACTACCGCCTGCGGACCGACGGCGTCGAGCAGTCCCGACCGATGGTCCTGCTCAAGTAGGACTTCACGGGGTTCGGAACCTCGAACGGCCGTACCCGGAGTCCGGGTGCGGCCGTTCGTTCGGGATCAGGCGATGTCGGGCACGGCCCCGGTCGAGCGCGCGGCCTCCGCCCGCTCCGCCGCAGCCTCGCGCCGGGTGTGTTGTCTTCCGAGCCACACGGCCACGCCACCCCAGATCGCCGTCACCGGCAACGAGGCGAAGGCGATCGCGCCCACCGTCATGCCCAGCGTGTTGGCCATGAGCTGGTAGGCGACCGATCCGATCGCATCACCGCCGCGGTAGACGAAGGTGTCGATGAAGCTCTTGGCCTTGTAGCGCTCCTCGCGCGCGACGATCGTGAACAGGGTCTCGCGCGCGGGCCGCACGAGCGCGTAGTTCGCGGCCCGACGCACGATCTGGAACAGCACCACCACCAGGATCCCCGGAGCGACACCGAGGAAGCCGAAGCCGATCGCGGTGAGCACCGGCATGAGGACGAGCGCTGCCGACACCCCGAGGCGCCGCACGAATCGTCCGGTCACGAACAGCTGCAGCAGCAGAGTGCTGGCCTGGGTGGCTGCGTCGATCCACCCGAACGTGGCGGCCACCCGGTCACGGCTGTAGCCGAGGGCGTCGACGATCTCCGCCTGCTGGAAGTAGAGGATCGTCGAACAGTAGGGGTACAAGAGGAAGAACGAGCAGATCGCGAGCAGGAAGGGAGATCGAAAGGTCTGGCCCACGCCATTGAAGGCCCCGCCGAAGCGTCCACTCCAACTCGCCCGTTCCGCCTCGCGTTCGGCGGCCACGGACGCCTCGTCGGTCGCGGTCATCTGCGCGCGCATGCGCTCGAAGGCCCCATGCAGTCGTCTCATGACGAGGATTGCGGCCTCGAGCATCACGTACGCCACCAGCAGCAGGTGGGCCCGTCCGATCACGTCGGCCAGGCCGGCGGTCAACAACGAACCCAGCAGCGCACCGGCCGTACCACCCGCGGCCACGAAACCGTAGAGCCGCTTGCTCTGCCGCGCCCCGAAGCCGTCGCTGACGAAGGCCCAGAACACACTGACCACGAACATGTTGAACACGCTGAGCCAGACATAGAACACCCGGCCCATCCAGATGTCCGACTCGCCGTCGACCACGAAGGTCGACCCGTAGAACACCAGCAACTGGAGTGCGAAGAAGCGGTAGCTGACGGTCATCATCCGGTGCCGCGCGAAGCGCTGCACGCACCAGCCGAAGAGTGGAGTCACGAGCGCCGTGGCGGCCAGCGTGAACAGGAACAGGTTCGGCAGATTGCGCACCCCCGCCGCCACGCCCATTTCCTCGCGCAGAGGCCGGAGCACGAAGTACGACCCGAGCAACAGGAAGAAGTACGCGAAGGCCAGAAGGGTGGGCCGCGCCTCGTGTTCGCGGACCCCGGCCAGGCGGTGCAGCACGGTCTCGGTCATGCTCCGGGCCGATCGTCGGGGTAAAGGGCGCTCGTCCCGACCCTACGCGGCCGCGCCCACGGGGTTGCAACCGACGGGGATCGCGTGCGCGCCCACACGGTCCCGGTCGTCGACACCACGAAGATTCGGAGCGATTCCGGCGAGAGATCCCGGAGGCGTGAGAACTCGTCGAGGTGGACCTCGGTCCACCGGGTGGTCCTGTGTGCGAGATGGAGGATCTCGGCACCGAAGTCCACGCGGCGAGCCCCGTCTGCCCGCCGTCAGTCCACGCCGCCGAAGCGTGCCCGGAGCCCGCCCATGCTGGTGGTCTCGGTCGCCACCGGCAACAGGGTCTCACCGTAGCGCAGGGACTGGCGGGACTCGTTGTAGAACGCGATGTGTGCGGTCGTGTCGTCCAGGATCCATAGACCGACATGGGGACCCTCGTCGCGCGTCGGCTCGACGAACCCCACCTGCCACGTTCCGTTCACGCGCCGGGCCAGCACCGGCTTGCGCTGGGTCAGATCGAAGTAGGCGACGACAGGACGGCCGCCCGGATCGAAGCGCAGCGAGGTGAACCAGCCCCTCTGCCCCGGAGCGGTGTCGATGACCTGGCTGGTGAACCCCGAGCCCGACGGAATCGCGATCTCCGGGTTCCCCGCCGTGGCGTTGTAGTGGGTGATCCACGGCCGTCCCTCGGGATCGAGTGCGATCGAGGCATAGCTGCCGACGTCCTGCCCCCCGCCGTCGTCGACCGTCACGACCTCCCACTCCGCTCCGCGGCGACGGGCGTACCGCAGCGCGGTGTTCGTGGCATCGTAGTAGGCGGCGTGGAGATCGCCGGCCGCGTCGATCGCCATCCGGGCCTTGATCCCGACGTCGCCGTCGGAGTCCACGGTCTCGAGCTGCCAGCCGGTGCCGTCGTTGCGCGCGTACTCGAGGTCGCCGTCGCCCTCGTCGTAGTAGACCACGTGGGCCACGCCGGCTGCGTCGAAGCGCAGGTTGCCGTAACGGCCGACGACCCCACCGGCATCGACGGTCTCGGTCGACCACACGCCGTCCTCGCGCCAGGCGTGCTCGAGATCACCGTCGGTCCAGTCGTAGTACACGATGTGGGGATTCCCCGACGGGTCGAACTCGAGGAAGGTGTAGCCCCCGACATCGGACCCGCCGTCCTGACCGTCGATCGCGCGGGTGTTCCAGGTGGAGCCGTTGCGCACCGCGAAGCGCAGCGCGCCATTGGTCCGGTCGTAGTAGCTCAGGTGAGGACGCCCCTGATCGTCGACGGCCAACCACAGGTATTCGCCCACGTCGTTCCGCGTGTCGACGCTCTCCAACGAGAACGTGGTGTCGGCCGACACAGGAGCGGCGGTGACGACGACGAGCAGAGCCAGCAGAAGGCGCACGGTGGACTCCGGAACGGGGCTCTCCATGATATCAGGATCGACGGGTCCCACGCACCTACCAGAAGACCGTCATGCCCAGACTGAAGATCCCCAGGAGAAGGGCACCCAGCAGGGCGGGCCCGAAACCCCGGATCGAAAAGCCGGGGACGATCGCGGCGGCCACCTTCAGGAGGATCGCATTGAGGACGAACACGAACAGACCCAGCGTGAGGACCAAGAGTGGGAGCGACAGGATCACCATCAACGGCTTCAGGAGTGCGTTCAGCACGCCCATGACGAGCCCGGCCAGGAAAGCCGGACCGATCCCGTCGACCTCGATGCCGGGAACGATCTTGCCCACGATCAGCAGCAGGACGGCGTAGACGACCGTGGTGATCAACAGGGCTTCCATGCAGGCCTCCTCACGGGGCACGGGTCCGAGCCCACCGGGGCGCATTCCCGCCGGGGCGCATTCCGACCGGGGTCGGACCGATCCTACTGCAACGACGGGATCCGTCGAGCGCCGATGCCGTCGCCGGATCCACGGCGTGCCCGTCGGTCGAGCTCCTGTTACCATCGGGGTGTCCCGAGACCGTCGAGGAGCCGCCATGACGCACGTCGAGACCCCGGGCCCCGTCCTGTCGGCCCATTTCGCCCACCGCGAGCCGTCGTCGATCCGCGTGGCGAGCATCCGCTTCGCCCAGCGCCGCGACGACACCCGCGCGCTGAACGTGGCGATCGGCAACGTGAGCCTGCCCATGCACCCGCTCATGCACGAGCGCATGAAGCGGCTGGCCGAGCCGGGGAGCCCCTTCGCCGGCGGGGTCGTCCGCTACACCCAGACCGCGGGTCTCGACGAGGCCCGGGCCGCCGTGTCGAACGTGATCGCGTCGAGCGGACTCGACACCGAGCACCTGCACGCGCAGATCACCGACGGCGGCAGCCAGGCCATGGAACTGATGATCGTGGGCTGCTGCGGGCCGGCCGGCAGCGACGATCGACCGCTCATGATGATCGATCCCGCCTACACGAACTACACGGCCTTCGCCCACCGGCTCGGACGACGCGTGGTGACCATCCAGCGGCAGCTCGACGATCAGGGCCATTTCGGCCTGCCGCCGCTCGATGCGATCGAGGAAGCCTTCGAGCGGAACCGGCCGGGTGCCCTGGTGGTGATCCCCTACGACAACCCCACGGGACAGCTCTACGAGCGCGACACCATGATCGCCCTGGCGAGGCTGTGCGTCCGCTACGGGACCTGGCTGGTCAGCGACGAGGCCTACCGTGAACTCCACTACCGCGGCGACCGTGCGATCAGCGTGTGGAGTCTGACCGAGGACGACGTCCCCGGCATCACTGGCCATCGCATCTCGATCGAGACCACGAGCAAGGTCTGGAACGCCTGCGGCCTGCGGATCGGCGCCCTGGTGACCGACAACTCCGAGATGCACACGCAAGCGGTGGCCGAGAACACGGCGAGCCTGTGCAGCAATCACATCGGCCAGTGGATCCTGGCCGGTCTCGCCGAAGCCTCGCACGAAGACCTCCGCCGCTGGTACGACGAGCAGCGGACCTACTACCGATCGATGATGACCTCGCTGAACGAGGACTGTCACACGCGGATGGACGGGCTGATCGTCAGCAATCCTGACGCGTCGTTGTACTCGGTGATCGACGTGCGCAACGTCGTCGACGAGAGCTTCGATGCCCTGCCCTTCGTCCTGTGGTGCGCCGAGGAGGGAAGGATCGACCTCGACGGCGAGCCGTGGACCCTGCTCACCGCCCCCATGGCCGACTTCTACGACGTGCCACGCGATGCCCCGAACCCCGGGCGGACCCAGATGCGCGTGGCCTACGTCGAACCTCCCGAGCGCATGGCCCGGGTGCCACAGCTCTTCACCGGGCTGCTGCAGCGCTACCTCGACCGCGTCTGATCCACGCTCCAGCTCGGCGACGCCGGGATCCGGATCAGACGGGCGAAGGGAGTCCGCACGATCTCGGCGCGCAGCAGGGCGGCGGGGACACCTGCCGCGCCGCGACGGTGGACCACCGCCAACCGCCCCGCCCAACGGGGTTCGTCGAGCAGGCGCTCGACCTCGACGGGTTCGACCTCGCGCCGCAGGTGCACGTAGGTCCAGTCACGCCCGGCCCACTGGCGCCCGAGGTGCCCACTCGGACGCGGACCCACCTCCACGAGCACGATCCGCTGGTCCGAAGTGAGTTCGGCCTCGACCACCGAGCGTGCGAGCGCCCTCTCCGGGCCGGTCCGGTGGTTGGCGGGCCACCAGGCATCGGGGGCGAACCACGACACCACGACGATCGCGATCATCACTGCCGGCAACCATGACTGCAGACGCTGCACCCGCGGACCCGCATGCGCCCCGATCCAGGCGCCGATCCACACGGCCAGCACGGGCGCGGCGGGAAGGATGTAGCGCACCCGCTGGGCCGGCTTGGCCACCGCGGCGGCGACCACGAGCACCATCCACAGGGCCAGGACCACGAGCCACGCCCGCTGCGTCCGCGACGTGACCGGACTCCGCCACTCACGCCAGGCCACCCACGCGCCCAGAACCGCGAACGGTGCCCAGTAGGGTGTCCGCTCCAGGGGCCGCCACAGGACGTGGTCCAGCGAACCCGTCACGACGTCCCACACATCGCGCCGCGGCCCCACGATCATATCGTGCAGGATCTCCTGGCCCACGGCGTTCGAGAGCCAGATCTCGATCCCGACGAACCAGGCCGGAATCGGCAACAGCAGCACCGACCACCCGACCCACGCCCGTGACCACGGCCAGGCGAAGCGTCCGTCCAGCAGACCCAGCACGACCGCCAGGCCGAGCGGCAACAGACCCGGGAGTCCCTTCGACAGCGTGGCGAGGGTCACGCCGCCGTAGAAGGCGAGCGGTCGCCACCAGCCTCGCGGCTCCGCCAGGGCCACCATCGACACCAGGATCCCGGCCACCAACGCGGTGTCGGTGCGGAAGGTCATCGCGTTCTCCAGCAACGGAACCGTGGTCACCAGCGCGAAGCCCGCCCACCACGCCGCCGTCGGACCGTAGCGCAGGAAGGCCAGGCGCGCGGTCAGCAGCACGCAGATCCACCCGAAGAACCTCGACAGCAGCGTCGAGGTCCACGGCTGGACCCCGAACACCTCGTACAGCGCGGCCGTGCCCCAGAACAGCAACGGGGGTTTGAGCACGTACGGAGCGTCGCCGTGGAGGATCGGCGCGAGCTGCCCGGTATCGGCCACCTGCGCCGAGAGGGCTGCGTAGAACGCGGTGGTCCCGTCGAGCTCGCGCCGGTGCATTCCGAGCGAAAGGACCAGGAGCGTGGCGAGGCCGAACCAGACCCACCGCGCGGAGGGCCCGGGCCACCAGCCCCGGGCCGTCGCCTTCACGACTTCCTCCGGCGCCCTTCCTCCAGCGCCTTCCGGCCCGAGACCACGTCGAAGCGATCCCGCGTGTAGGTGTAGCCGAACCCGCCGAGGCGTCCGGCCAGGTCCAACGCACCGGGATCGATGCGCAGGCGCTCGGCGTCGATCGCGGCGTCGTCGACGAACACGTGCACGACCTCTCCCATCACCACGTTGCCACCGGCGGAAACGCCGGGGTTCGTGCGGATCACGGAATGGGTGCGGCACTCGTAGGCGACCGGCGATCCCAGCAGGCGCGGAGGTCGCACCACGCGCGCGGGCGAGGGCTCGAGGCCCGCGAAGTCGAACTCGCTCTGGCCGTGGGGCAATGCTTCGGCCGCGCCGGCGATCCGTTCGATCATCGCCTGCGGGGCGACGTTGACGACGAACTCACCGGTCCCGCCCTCGTCCGAAGGCTTGGCGTTGCGCAGTGTGTCCTTCTCCTGGCCGTCGGCGTCGTTGGCCGGGCAGAACAGGAGCATCATGGGATCGCTGCCCACTCCGTTGAAGAAGGAGTAGGGCGCGAGATTCGCAGCGCCGTCCGTGGAGACCGTCGACACCACGGCGATCGGCCGCGGCAGGATCCCACCGATCAGCAGTTTGTAGCGATCGCGGGTCCGCAGCGACGCGGGGTCGATCTCCATCTCACGCGCCCCCTCCGCTCGCTTCGCGAAGGGCCTCGCGGAGCGAGGAGCGGGTGATCGATCCGTGGCTGGCGTGCCACACGACGTGCCCGTCGACGAAGAGCAGGGCCTGCGGAGACTCGTGACGGACACCGGTGCGCTCGACCACGCGGTTCGACACCGGCCTGGCGTCCTGGATCACGAGTCGATGGAAGTCCGCGGCGTCGTCCGAGGCTTCGGCCACGAAGTCCTCGAATTCGCGGTCGGCGGTGTTCGACACCGGACACACGGCGCTGTGCTTGAACACGAACACGGGCCGTTCGTGCGAGCGCTGTACGGCGTGGTCGAGCTGGTCCTGGGACGAGAGCGGAGCGGGACGGTTCACGGAGCACCTCCGGCGGTGGGACGGGCTTCAATCTGGCCCCGGCGCGCCGGCTCCGCAAATCAGCCGCGACGCAGTGCGCGCAGGAACTCGTCCGCGTCGTAGGTCGTGGGGATCGGCCGCACCAGATCGCCGTCGGGCTCGAGCACCATGAACACCGGGAACCCGCTCACCCCGTACCGCTCGCGAAAGGCCTTGCCCTCGTCGTCGCCGTACTCCACCCGCACGAACACGTAGTCGTCCTCGATCGCGCGACGGACCTCGGTGTCGCCCAGGACGTCCTGGTCGAAGGTGCGGCAGGAGCTGCACCAGATGGCCGACAAGCCGGCCAGGACCGGCTTGTCCTGGCGGGCGGCCAGGGCCAGACCCTCTTCGTAGGAATGGATCTCGAGACCGGTGTCCTCGAGGGCGCGGCGGCCCATCCAGCTCTGGAGTTCGACGTTCCCGAAGTACACGAGAGCAGCGAGACCGATCCAGACGAGGGCCTGGCGCAGGAAACGGCGGTCGAGCTTCACGGGGCGTCCTCTCGGGGCGGGCGAAGGGCAGCCGGGTCCGGCGAGTCTGCCACATCTGCAACGCGGCCGCCGCCTGGGGGTTCCGTCCGGGGTCCGATCGGGGGAAGCCCGCAGTTGCCGGACGGACCCCATCGTGCCATACCATGGCGACGTCCATCCACGGGCCGGACCGGGGCGACCCCGGACGGCCGGAAGGTCCATCGAGCACCATGGCCCGCCCCACCCAGTCCGGCAATCCGATCGAACGCGCGTGGAACCGCGTGGAGACCTTCCTGACCCGGGACATCTGGGCCTCCGACGCCGACGAGCACGGATGGCCCCTGTCCCCCCTCTACCGCGTCCTCCGCGTGATCCAGCTGGCCCTGCGGGGCGTACTGCGGAACCGCGCCACCTTCACGGCCTCGGCCCT
>Ga0102940_1000304_pt1 | contig 34411 bp, 26 predicted proteins | sample SalPonR2_C_D1_MG_FD_78215 | JGI IMG/M metagenome (GOLD analysis project Ga0102940, IMG submission 78215) | Salt pond soil microbial communities from South San Francisco under conditions of wetland restoration - Salt Pond MetaG R2_C_D1_MG | ecosystem: Environmental > Aquatic > Marine > Intertidal... | reverse complement strand
GGTGGTCGGGTAGCTATGTGGCCAAATGGCCATGTGACTACATAGCCAAATGGATAAGGTAAGCACGGCAAAAAATTGTGAAATTTCAGTTTTTTTTGAATTCGCATAACTAACTATAAAACAGACTTTTACTAAAATTATATACAGATGAAATATTCAAGTAAACCTATGCTGGCTGTTGGCCTGGTCTTTCTCTGTTACTGCAGCCTCCGGGCTCAGGACCAGGACTACCCCATCCAACCCAAACCATTCTCGGAAGTGCAGATCCAGGATAATTTCTGGGCACCACGTATCAAAACCAATCACGAAGTCACGATTCCCATCGCGATTGCCCAAAGTGAAGAGACCGGCCGGATCGATAATTTTAAAATTGCGGCGGGCAGGCAAGAGGGAAGCTTCTGCTCTATCTACCCCTTCGACGATTCCGACATCTTTAAGATTATCGAAGCCGCTTCTTATTCACTACAGACCTTTCCCGATCCTAAGCTGGAGGCGCAGGTAGATTCTCTGATCGATTATATGGCCGCTGCCCAGGAAGAAGATGGGTATCTCTACACCAACCGTACCATCGGGGGCAAATTGCACCCCTGGGCGGGTAATGAACGCTGGGAACTCGTGCACGAATTGAGTCACGAACTGTATAATGTTGGGCATATGTACGAGGCAGCGGCGGCCCATTATCAGGCTACCGGCAAGCGCAACTTGCTGGATATCGCTATTAAAAATGCAGACCTATTGGTTGAAGAGTTTGGACCAGAAGGTATTCGAAATTACCCCGGCCACGAAGAAGTCGAGATTGGTTTAGTGCGCCTCTACCGCGTCACTAAAGACGAGCGCTATCTAAAGCTGGCCCAATTTTTCCTGGATATCCGGGGTCAGGAAGGCGTAGGTAATCCTAAAAAATACGATCAATCCCATAAACCCGTTATTGAACAACGCGAGGCCGTGGGGCACGCCGTACGCGGGGCCTACCTCTGGACCGGCATGGCGGATATTGCTGCCATTACGGGTAACAAAGACTATATGAAAGCGATTGATGCCATCTGGCACGATATCGTTGACACCAAATATTACATCAACGGGGGCATCGGTGCTACGGGCAGCGGAGAAGCTTTTGGGGATGCCTATGAACTCCCCAACATGTCGGCCTATTGCGAAACCTGTGCCGGCGTGGGTAATGCCAAGTGGAATCACCGCATGTTTCTGATGACGGGCGATAGTAAGTTTATCGACGTACTGGAACGGACCATGTATAACAATATCATGGATGGCGTCTCGTTATCTGGTGATCGCTTCTTCTATCCGAATCCACTGGCTTCTTATGGACAGCACGAACGGCAGGCCTGGTTTGGCTGTGCCTGTTGTCCGCCAAACGTAGCGCGCTTCCTGCCGGAAATGCCAGGCTATATTTACGCCCAGCGTGAGGGTAGCATCTATGTGAACCTATACGTAAGTAGTGCGACGAGTTTTAATTTACCGGAAGGAGAGCTTCGGCTACAGCAAGAAAGTGAATTCCCCTGGGAAGGGAATGTCCACATTCGCGTAAAAAATGATAACCCGATGTCGGCCGAAATCCGGCTGCGCGTACCGGGCTATGTACAGAATCAACCCGTACCCAGTGACCTTTATGAATACACCTCAGCAGAAAATGGCCCTTTTACCGTCCAGGTAAACGGTGCAAAAATGCACTACACGATCGATAAGCAGGGCTACATTGCTATCAATCGTAGCTGGACTGATGGTGATACCATCGAAATCGATTTCCCTATGGAAGTTCAGGTGGTCAAAGCGCATCCGAAAGTGGAGGCTGATGCCGGAAGGATTGCCTTTGAAAGAGGCCCCATCCTTTACTGTGCTGAATGGGCCGACAACCCCGATGAAAAAGTGCTGAGCCTAATCGTGGATCCCAAACAAGACTTCAATCTGGAAAAAACCGATAAGCTGGGCGGGATCTACCAAATCAAAGGTAAAGCCCGCCAGGCAAGTCGCATGCTCGACGGCTCCATCACCGTCTCCGGTGAACAAGACCTACAGCTGATCCCTTACCACCTGTGGAATAATCGTGGCCCCGGTGAAATGACCGTCTGGATGGCTACTAATCAGGAAGTCGTCACCCCCGAACCCGCACCAACGATTGCGCGGCGGGCCAAGGTCAGTTCTAGCAAAGAGGCCAAATCAATCATCGCTCTGAATGACCAAATGCTGCCCGAGCACTCAAATGATCACTCTATCGCCTATCACCACTGGTGGCCCAATAAAGATCAGGAGGAATGGGTAGCCTTCGACTTTGATCGCAAAGAAGCAGTCTCCAAAGTGAAGATCTACTGGTTCGACGACGGGCCAAACGGCGGCTGTCGAATACCGGCCTCCTGGAAAGTACAGTATAAAAAAGGGAAGAAGTGGAAACCGGTGAAAAACCAAAGCCCCTACACCGCGACCAAAGACGCCTGGGATGAAGTCAACTTTAAGCCGGTAAAAACGGAAGCACTACGGGTGCTGGTGCAGTTGCCGAAGGAGTACGCGGCGGGTTTGTATGAGGTCGTGATTGAGTAGTACTGAAAAACACTACAGACGGAGGAAACCCTCCCATTAATTAGTTAATAAATAATTTTTTACTCAATGGAGAAAGCAATTTTACTTTAAATTGCTTTCTCCATTGAGCATTTTAAACTATTTTTGCTTTATACAAAAAGCAAAATGGAAAAATTATTCCTTCGATCGCAAGCAGCCTTACAGACTATTAATTTGGAATACCATCGATCTTTGTTCGACGAGATCGACTGGAGCAATCCACTAATTGCTATAACGGGAGCACGTGGCGTTGGCAAAACTACTTTACTGCTACAAAAACTCAAGTCATTACAAATTCCTTCTAGTGAAGGGCTTTATGTTGACCTGGGTGATCTCTATTTTTCCAATAACAAGCTGATTGACTTTGTAGAGGCCTACCTTAGCTTAGGGGGCAAATACCTATTCCTGGATGAAGTTCACCGTTACAGTTATGGTTCCTGGGCCGAAGAGCTAAAAAGAATCCATGATCTTTACCGAAATCGATTGCAAATTACTTTTACCGGCTCCTCGGTCATTCAGATTCTAAATAGACAAGCCGACTTGAGTCGGCGAGTTAGGTACTACAAGATGTATGGTCTTTCTTTTCGAGAATTCTTACTGTTAGCGTACAACATCAAGCTACCTTTGGTCGAATTATTTGATCTTTTACAAAACCATCAGCGTATTTATCAAGAAGTAAATCCGGGTGTCGTATTCAGGCCGCTACCTCGACTGCGCGAATACTGGCAATATGGTTATTACCCCTATTTCCTAGAAGATCAAAAAGGGTTTTTACAAAGACTGAATCAAGTTATACAAATTGTTATTGAACAGGATATACCCTATGCCAGTGGTGTTAATGCGCTGGACCGGATTGCCATTGGGAAGTTACTTTTCGCCATTGCATCCTCACCTCCATTTAAGCCTAACATCAGTAAATTATCCGAACGATTGGGAATCGCAAGAAATACATTAGTTCAATATTTGAATTTACTGGATCAGGCCGAGTTGATACAAGGACTAAAAAGTGAACAAAAGGGCATCTCAGCCATGCAAAAACCCGATAAGATATACCTTGATAATACTAATATAATCTATGCCCTCGCACCTGAGCAAGCAGATCTGGGTACGCTACGGGAAACCTTTTTCTTTAATCAGCTGTCTGCCACTGCCGCTCTGGCTGAGCAACCTGGAGGAATTGCACTGCCCAAAAAAGGAGATTTCTTATACCGCTCCGTTACCATCGACTATTTATTTGAGGTGGGTGGCCCTAATAAATCCAGCAAACAAATTGGTAAATCTGAGCAACATTTCATCGTTGCTGATATTGAACAAAGTGGCAACAAGCACCGTATTCCATTATGGATGTTCGGCTTATTATATTAGATTAAAGTCTATTAGCCTAGCAAAGTTGTTTTACCAAATTTAAACCAAATACAACCATGCCTATTTACCACAAACTCGGAAAAATACCGCCCAAGCGGCATACCCAATTCCGACAACCCAATGGCAGCCTCTACAACGAGCAGGTCTTTGGTACCATCGGCTTTGATGGAATGTCGTCTATCTTGTACCACATTCACCGCCCGACAAAGGTCAAAGAGATTGGCGAAAGTATCGATGTGACGCCTAAAGTCGCCGTAGCCAAAAACATAAAAGCCCGCAAACTCATCGGCTTCAAGGTGGCGCCGCAGGACGACTTCCTGGATGCACGCAAGCCTCTAATGGTCAACAGCGATATTCACATCGGTGTAGCTGCGCCAAAAAAATCACTACGTAGCTACTTCTACAAGAACGCCGACGCCGACGAGATGCTTTTCGTCCACCGCGGCTCAGGCACCCTGCGTACGATGTTTGGAAACATCCCCTTTGAGTACGGCGATTACCTGATCATCCCGCGGGGTATGATCTACCAGATTGATTTTGATACGGAAGATAATCGCCTGCTCTACGCGGAGTCTTTCCACCCGATCTATACGCCCAAACGCTATCGTAACTGGTTTGGACAGTTGATGGAGCACTCGCCCTTCTGTGAGCGGGACTATAAGCTGCCGGAAGAACTCGAAACGCACGACGAAGAGGGCGAATTCCTGATGAAGATCAAGAAGCAAGGTATGCTACACCAGTTGGTCTACGCCACACACCCCTTTGATGTGGTTGGTTGGGACGGTTATAATTTCCCTTACGGCTTTTCCATCCACAATTTCGAACCGATTACCGGACGCGTCCACCAACCACCACCGGTACACCAGACCTTCGAGACCAGCGCCTTTGTAATCTGCTCTTTCTGTCCACGGCTTTACGATTACCATCCGCAGGCTATTCCGGCTCCTTATAACCACTCCAATATCGACTCGGACGAGATGCTCTATTACGTCGATGGTGACTTCATGAGTCGGAACGATATCGATAAGGGCTATATGACCCTCCACCCCGGTGGTATCCCACACGGGCCACATCCGGGGGCCTACGAGCGTAGCATCGGTAAAAAGGGAACGGAAGAGCTGGCCGTCATGATCGATACTTTCAAGCCCCTGCAAATCACCGAAGCGGCACTGAAGATCGACGATGGTAAATATTATCAGTCCTGGCTGGCACACGACTAATTTTGAATGGTTGAATTTGGCATTCAACAAACCAACAATTCGACAAATGAAGGAACTACAATCATGGCTTCGCATTCCGGAGTCTTCTGATTTTAGCATACACAATATACCCTTTGGTATTTTTTCCACGAATCGCTTCGGTCCACGGATCGGGGTGGCGATTGGTGATCAGGTCCTCGACCTGGTGGGCCTGGCCCAAAAAGGGCTCATCGAAGTCCCCATTCCCATCCTGACCAAGCCCCACCTGAACGATTTTATCCGACTGGGTAAACGCCGTACCAGCGCCATCCGACAATCGCTGCAACGACTACTCTCGGATGTCGACTCTCCCTTGAAGGATTTTCCGGAGCTCTTGCTTCCGCAAAAACAGGTGCAAATGCACCTGCCAATCGAGGTAGGTGACTACACGGACTTTTACTCCAGTAAAGAGCACGCCACCAATGTAGGGGCTATGTTTCGCGACCCAGAAAACGCTTTGTTACCCAACTGGAAACACTTGCCGGTGGGCTATCACGGTCGGGCCTCTTCGATTATCGCCAGCGGGCAGTCGATACATCGCCCGTATGGCCAGACCATGCCCCGCGGAGCAGAAACGCCCGTTTTTGGCCCCAGCCGGCGCCTGGACTTCGAGCTGGAAATGGCCTTTGTGATTGGTAAAGACTCGCAATTGGGACAACGCATCTCCACTACGGAGGCCGATGACTACATTTTTGGGATGGTCTTATTCAACGACTGGTCGGCCCGCGATATTCAGAAGTGGGAATACGCACCGCTGGGCCCTTTCCTGGGCAAGAGCTTTGCCTCTTCCATTTCGCCCTGGATCGTCACCCTGGATGCGCTCGCCGATTTTCGCCTAAGCGGGCCCCAACAGGATCCAACGGTGCTCCCCTACCTGCAATTTGAGGGGTCACGGAATTATGACATCCAACTCGAAGTAGACTTACAGCCCAAAGACAGCGAGGCAACAAGCATTTGTCGTTCGAATACAAAACACCTCTACTGGAACATCGCCCAACAACTGGCCCACCATACAGTGAATGGATGCAATATTCGCATCGGTGACCTGATGGCCTCCGGAACCATTTCCGGTCCAGAACCTGGCAATTATGGCTCTATGCTAGAGCTCTCCTGGGGCGGCAAAAAAAATATCGAGCTGAAAGGTGGACAAAAACGTACTTTTATTGAGGATTACGACACCGTCACCATGCGGGCTTTCGCCAAAAAGCCAGGAAAAAGAATAGGCTTTGGCGAGGTCAGTAATCAGATTTTACCAGCAATTGAGCCGTAACCGTAAAGACAAGGCATGCCTTGTCTCAACAGTATGTATAAAACAAAAAAACATGACGACAAAAACCATTGACCCCAAAGAACTCAGCCAACGCGAATGCTACCAAATCCTATCCGCTGCCGTGGCGCCAAGGCCCATCTGCTTCGCCAGTACGATTGATAAAGCAGGTAAGGTCAACCTCAGCCCCTACAGCTTCTTCAATGTCTTCAGTTCGAATCCGCCCGTGATGGTCTTCTCGCCCAACCGCAGTGGGCGGAATAACACCACGAAAAACACCCACGATAACATCCTGGAAGTACCCGAAGTGACTATCAACATCGTTAACCACGCCATCGTTGAGCAAATGTCGCTGGCCAGCACGGCTTACGCAAAAGGTGTGGACGAATTCGTCAAATCAGGCCTGACGCCCGTAGCTAGCAATAAGGTCAAGCCCCCTCGGGTAGGGGAAGCCCCCGTGGCTTTCGAATGCAAGGTCAATCAAGTGATCGAACTGGGTGATGGCCCCGGTGCCGGAAATCTGGTTATCGCCGAGGTCGTCAAGATTCACATCCAGGAAAAATACCTGGATGAAGCGGGCAAACTCCCCACCGAAGGTCTCGACCTGGTCGCCCGCATGGGGGGTAGCTACTATTGCCGGGCCATCCCGGAAGCCCTCTTTGAGATTCCTAAGCCCCTTCGCGAAAAGGGTATCGGCGTGGATCAGTTGCCCGAATCGGTGCGTAATAGTGCCGTACTTACCGGTAACAATCTGGGGCGGCTGGGCAATCTGAAAGCACTACCCTCCCCAACCGACATTACCGCGATTGCCCAGCATAAGGAAGTACAAAAACTGGCGACCATTCCATCAGAGCGAGAACGACAACAGGGGGCTCATCAATTGGCCCAGGTCTGGCTGGAGCAAGGCGAAGTGGAAGCCGCTTTGTCTTTGTTGATATGGGTGGAAGGGAGTCAAGGCTAAAGTATCGTGAATCAATATAGGGCAGCTCCATTAAATAGATATATGAAAAGATTTGGAATTTTCGGCATAGTCATCTTGATACTTACATTGGTGATCACGGGTTGCGAGCAGAAAAAAGCAAGCGTCCTGATCATTGGTGATTCTATCTCGCTGGGTTACACCCCCTTCGTCCAGGAGGAATTAAAAGAGATGGCTGAGGTACTTCACAACCCTGGCAATGCGCAACATACCGGTACGGGACTGGATAGTATTCAGTCCTGGATTGGTACGGAAAATTGGGATATTATACACTTCAATTGGGGTTTGTGGGATCTATGTTACCGACACCCCGATTCCGAAGTACAGGGGAATAGAGATAAAATCAATGGATGGATTACCTTTGAACTGGAGGATTACGGTGCCCAGCTCGATTCCATCGTTCAAATCATGCAACAAAGTACAGACGCCAAGTTGATCTTCCTGGTGACCACCTACGTTCCCGAGCAGGAAGCCGGACGCCATGCGGAGGATGCCGTCAGATACAATGCGGTAGCCAAAAGAATCATGCAAGCGCGCGGGGTCATCGTTCACGATATCTACGAAAAGTCTAAACAAATCCATCGGGAATACGGAAAGGGTACCGATGATGTCCATTATTTACCGGAAGGGTATAGGGAATTAGGCAGCGAGGTCGCTGCGTTTCTTAGGCAAGAGATGAACTAATCATCAATTTAGGCGATGATTTTTCTTCAATTTTGGTATTTTAAGTGCTTACGATTTCACAAATAAAATCCAATAATATGTCAACGCAAGATAAGCCCCAAAAGTAAACGGAATAGGAGGCATTCTCGATAACATTGAAACCTACGATTACGGTAAGTTTGTGCACATCATGGACGATGAGGGCAATAAGATTGAGCTTTGGGAACCCGTAGATCAGGTATTTACGGAAATGGGTGGAAAAACGACAAAATAAATATCATGAAATGCCCATGCGCCTAAGGCGCACCAAAACGCGGATGAATATAGGGAAGATGCCTAGTGATTGTAGTTTTTGCCCTTTAGTACATCTTCTTTTTGACCGCAGAAAGAAGCAAAAACTCCCCGCTAAAATAACTGATACTCGGAAGTCTTTATTTGGAGAAATGTTTTTGTTTCGTTTTTGTGGCGATTGACAAAAATGAAGAGGTAAGCACGGCACATGATGTTTAGCCGAAAGCAGGGTCAAGCCTGTTTTGGGGCTTGAGGGAAAATGACGAAGTAGTATGATCTCTTTAAGCGTATCGGTAGTAAAAGGCCTAGTAAGCAAACATTGTTGTAAAATAACACCAGCAAAATCACTCGTATGAATAACAATAAATCGTGCCTTATCGCTTTTTTACTAATTATCTCCCAGGCACTCATTGGTCAAGAAAACCTATCCAGCGACCTGAATAAAGCTATCGACACCATTCCCTTTGAGTTAACTGATCAGAACAATATATCCATTTCTGCCATCCTTAATAAGCAGGATACAGTCCAGTTGATGTTCCATACGGCTACCAATTCATTAAGTCTCACAACAAATATTATCCCCAAATTATCCAGTCTTCATTGGAACAATTCAGAAGAAGTAGAAAGTTGGGGTGGGAAAAGTGACGCCAGATTTAGCGAAAAAAATGCGCTACAGATCAACCAATTATTTTGGGAAAACCTACCAATCTGGGAAACGATAAATTCAGGTCCGGGTACTAATGGAAAGTTTGGTCCAAATTTATTTGAGGGTAAAGCTATAGAAATTGATTTCGATAATAGCGTCATGGTCATCCATAAGCATATTCCAAAAAAAATTAAAACTTACGAAAAACTAAAATTGGCCTTCGAAAATGGGTTTATGTTCCTTGAAGGAAACAGTAAAATAGCGGGTGAAAACTATCCAAACAAGTTTTTGATCCATTCCGGATTCGGAGGAACAATACTCTACGATGACAAATTTGTGGCCGACAGTAAGATTGGAGAACATATCGTAATTACCGAAACACAAGAGCTAAAGGATTCCTACGGCAATATCATACACACTAAAAAGGGGATACTACCCAAATTCACATTAGGCACAGCAGTATTTCATGATTTGCCCGTTGGCTTCTTTGAAGGGTCCATAGGTAGGCAAAAAATGAGTGTGCTGGGCGGGAATTTATTAAAACGGTTTAACCTAATCATAGACGCAGAGAGATCAAATATCTACCTTAAATCCAATCAGCTGAGCAGCCTGGCCTATTAGCAAAATAGCAAGGCTTTCAGAAAAGACGATAAAAACACAACTACTCCATGAGCTTTAATAGCAAACGAAAATGGCGAATCATTCAGCAATACATCATTGGCTGGTCCCTGGCCTTTATGTTCCTGAGTATTGTACGGGGGGAAGGAACCACAGAAATTGGCTCCGTTGAATTTAAGTTATGGAAGGCTACCCTGGTCTCCCTGATCGGCGGGCCTATTTTTGGTACCCTCTCAGGCTATGCACAAATACTAACCGAAGAGTACGGGTACAAAAAAATATCCCTGATCCAATTACTGCTCCTAAGAATTGCCTTTGCCATTTTATTTCTCGCGCTGATGATTACCCTGGCCTATTTCATTTTCGGAGAGGACATTAGCTACCTGGAGTTTGCCTTCGAGCCGGGTAGCTTTGCTATCTATTTGTTTATTTTATCGACTGATGTTTTTATGTTTTGTCTAAGGCAGGTGCATCTATTTATGGGTAGTAATAACCTTTGGAAACTCCTCATCGGTCAGTACTACACCCCCCGAGAAGAGGAACGAATTTTCATGTTTCTGGATTTGCAATCCTCCACCACTCATGCCGAAAGGCTGGGACATATTACCTACAGCAAAATGATTCAGGACTGCTTTAATGATCTGGGGGTCGTCATTCAAAATGATGCCGAAATTTATCAATACGTGGGAGACGAAGCCATCCTGACCTGGAAACTACGAAACGGAATAAAAAATGAAAATTGCTTAAATGCCTATTACCGCTTCCAGGAGCAGATCGTGCGTAAAAAAAGCCATTACACTCAATATTACGATTGCCTCCCGGTCTTCCGCGCAGGCATGCATTCTGGTATCGTCACCGTCACCGAAGTGGGAAAATACAAAAAAGAGATCGCCTACCACGGGGATACCATCAACACCGCGGCCAGAATTCAGGGGCAATGCAAAACTTTAAACCAGGACTTTATCACTTCGGAAGACCTGAAAAACAAGCTAAATTCTGATCACTTCTCTTTCGATAAATTAGGTACCATCGATTTAAGAGGAAAAAAAGAACCCGTGCCGCTCTTCGCCGTAAATTTAAAAACATGAATCGACCAGGCCTTCTCCTTCTCCTTTTTGGCATCAGCCAGTTATGCCTCGCTCAGGAGGACAATATTCGCCAACAACCGGCTACTCACCAGGCACCTACCGGTCATCAGCGTAACCCTCAAATTAGCTGATGGCAAGCCCGGAACTGGCCCAAAGAGCAAGGTTGATCGGATTTTTCGGAATGCCCATTTTAGAAGAACTAAAAATTCGGGCGGGAAAGTAAGTATTTACTTTTATCTTTAGATCGCTTCATTAAAAAATCAGGCTCAAAGTGAATTCTTTTGATCAAAAATCAACATCATGAAACCAACTTACCTACTCTTATTTTTTGCATTATTCATCTTTACCTCCTGTGAGCAAAACTCAACGGAAGCAACCGAAAGTAACGAAACCACCATGGAAGAACCCGATCGCCTTTTAAGACACGTCGTACTATTCAACTTTACCGACAGTACTTCCCGGGAAGACATCCAAAAAATCGAGCAGGCCTTCGCCAGCCTCCCCGGTAAAATTGATGAAATTCACTCCTTTGAATGGGGCACCAACAATAGTCCGGAGGGTCTGGATAAGGGCCTGACCCATTGCTTTTTTGTCACCTTCCGTTCGGAAGAAGATCGGGACGCTTATCTGCCGCATCCCGCCCATCAGGAATTTGTCGAGCTGGTAGGGCCCGCCGTCGAAGACGTGACGGTGGTCGATTATTGGACGAAGTAGCAATAAAACACCATAGCCATGATATATCCTCTTTTTATATTGCCCCTCATTAGAGGGGGCTACCTGATTGCCTTTTTAATTTTATCCGCGCTCCTTTTGTCCAATTGTACAACTAAGACGAATCCGACGGTGAGCGCTATGAATGGTGATTGGGCCGGTTGCGTGGTGGGTATCTATCCTGAAAACGGCAACGAAACGCTCCCTAAGGGCGACCTGCATGAGATTGATGACTTTGAGGAGATCAGCCAGCAGGAAGTGGGTTCCGTCGTTTGGTTTCCCACCTGGGACGATGAATTCCCCAGTCAGGCTTGTGCCCAACTGGCGGATCGTGGGATCATCCCACACCTGACCTGGGAGCTGTTTTGGCCATCGGAAGACCCCAATAATACGCGCCAGACGGGTGCAGAAGGTTATGAAGGCTTCCGCGAAGTACTCAATGGAGAGCACGATGCCTATATAGACCGTTTTGCAGAAGCAGCCAAAGCCTTCGATCAAGCCGTACTCATTCGCTTCCTACACGAGTTCAACGGCAACTGGTACGTTTGGAGTGGTAATAAGAACGGCCAGGGTGACGGAGGTCCAGCCCAGGTAGTTGCCGTTTGGCAATACGTAGTAGATCGCTTTAAAGCCAAAGGAGCCGATAAGGTACAATGGCTTTGGGTGCCGCACGGTCCCTCTACCGACCGATCAGAAGAAGCCTGGAATCACGTATCCAATTATTGGCCGGGCGACGCCTACGTAGACTGGATCGGACTGGATGGCTATAATTTTTATCCTCAGGATCCCTGGGGCGGGAAGCGTCCCTTGCGCGATTTTGATGATTGCTTTCGCCAACTCTACGATGATTGTGCCCAATTGGGGGATCAGCCCATGATGATTGCCGAATTTGGCACCGGTGAGTTTGAGTACGAAGGCTTTGATAAGGCCGCCTGGATCACCGATGCTTTCCAGAAAATCAAGACCGATTATCCACGAGTCAAGATCTTCACCTGGTTCCATATTAACAAAGAGCTGGACTGGCGGGTGAATTCCTCCCCCGAGGCCCTGCGGGCTTTCCGGGAAGCGATGCAGGATCCTTATTATATTGGATCGCCCAGGTAGCCAAGTAAAAAAACCAAAACATAAGCTTATGAATGAATTCGATGAAATGGCGGCTACCTGGGATGATGATCCCGACAGAGTAGCCCGCGCCCGGTCCATTGCCACCCGTATGAAAGCCGCTCTGGATATGGACGAGTTCCAAAACGCATTGGAATACGGTAGCGGCACGGGCTTACTGAGCTTTGCGCTAAAGGATGATTTAAAAAGCATCACCCTGATGGATGAATCGGCGGAGATGATTCGCATCGCCCGGGAAAAATGTAAGGCCGCCCAACTGGACCATTTCCATCCCATACAGATGGATTTATTGACAGCGGACTACCAGCCCAAGGATCCGTTTGATTTTATTTTTATTCTACTTACCCTACACCACATCCAGGACACCGAGGGGATTCTTGCGCGCTTTAAAGACATCATGGCGCCCGGGGGAATATTGGCGCTAATTGACCTGGAATCCGAAGACGGCACTTTCCACGATCGCGAATTTCACGGTCACCTGGGCTTTGACCGGCAGGACTTAGAATCGAAGGTCAAGCATGCTGGATTTCAGCCTTTTGACTATCAGGTCGTTTACGAAATTGAGAAAGGCGAAGGAGTGGACAAAAAAGCTTATCCCCTCTTTTTGATGCTGGGCCGAACGACTTGAGTCTTTTGTCTTTTTATTCTTCACTCCTTTTTCCGATATTTCAGTAGAGATAAGTAGTACTTTGCTGTTGAAATAAAGACCATTGAAGTCGTTAACTTTGAATCATTATGAAATTCAGCTTTCTCAATCGATGGGGGTTTTGGAAAAAGCTCGTCCTGTTGACCGGTGCATTGTCCTTATTATTAGTTGGGGGCTTGAGCTTGATTGTCTATCTGAAGCAAGATGCATTGGTTCAGGGAGAAATAAACGCCCTGAATAAGACCTACGAAGGCTTAGTTGTTATCGGGGACACGCATATAGCCCCCTTTAAGAACTTCCCCTATATCTCCGTGAAAGTAGATAGTGTTAGGGTCTATGAATCAAAAGCGAAAAATGCTTCCATTATTTTAGATGTGGCGGATATATACCTGGGATTTAATGTCTGGGACATTATGGCCGCTAATTATGACGTTCAGAAGTTACTCGTTGAAGATGGTTTTTTCAATATAATCAAACATCCAGATGGTCGTACAAATATTGAAAAGGCCCTGGTTACACCAAGCGAAACGGGCGGGCAAGCTCAGCCTCTAGCCATTCATTTGAAAAATATTGAGCTCAAGAACCTTGACATCCACCAACTTGACGAAGCCAAGCAGCTAGATATTGAAACGTACATTTACTGGGCAAAAAGCGGATTAAAAACGGGCGATGATGAAATTGACGCCCACATCGATACTGAATTCGAGTTAAATATTATTCAGGACCAGGACACCAGCTTTATAAAACATAAGCACTTCGAATTCCACACGGATATTTTATTTAATGAGCTTTCGGGCTTGCTGGAAATAGCCCCCTCCGCCATTAAGATGGAAAATGGTGATTTTGAGGTCCAGGGTAGTATTGAGACGAAAAAAGATATGACTTTGGATCTGCAGGTAAACGGTACTAAGCCCAACTTTGATATGCTCATTGCTTTTGCTCCACAAAACCTCATTCCTGTTTTGGAACGCTATGAAAACGCCGGTGAATTTTATTTTCATGGGGAGGTGATTGGCCCTTCCACTAATGGTCGAATGCCCTTTATCGATGTTGAGTTTGGGGCCGATAAAGCCTTTATGGAAAATGTAGACGTCGGTAAAAGAGTAGATGACCTTGGTTTTAGAGGGCACTTTACCAATGGAGAGGAGAAATCACTTGCATCAATGGAATTCTCTTTGGTTGACTTTTCGTCAAAACTCGAGCAAGGTAACTTCATTGCTTCCTTATTCGTAAAAAACTTCCTTGAACCTGAGGTAGATTTAGAGCTGCATACCGACTTTAATCTAGATTTCCTTACCGAGTTTTTTAACTTGTCTGATATAGAAAATCCTTCTGGCAATGTGAAGCTCGATATGCGTTTTCATGATATCATTGACCTGAAGCACCCGGAAAGAGCACTAGACGAATTAAACCAATCCTATTACAGCGAATTAAGGATTCAAAATCTGCATGTGGAATCACGGGACTTGCCGGCACCAATTGATAAGTTGGACCTGCACCTTGCCATGTCTGGTAATCGGGGTGTTTTAGATACCTTCAAGCTAAGCATGGGAAATACGGACTTATCGCTGAAAGGAAATATTAATAATCTTCCCGCCATCGTTCATCAGGCGAACCTTCCCGTTGAGGCAGTAGTCGAAATCAGCTCTAACCTATTGGATATTGCCGAACTGACGGGCTTTTCAAAAGAAGATAGTACCGGGATAGATGAGCAAATAGAGGATTTACGTCTGGGCTTGAAGTTCAAAGCCAATGCACAGGCATTAACCCAATATAAATACTTACCGGAAGGGGAGTTCCTGATAGAAAGACTCCACGCCCAGCTCAAACGCTCCCCACATGAATTGCACGACATTCGGGCGGACATTCTGATTGAGGAGAAGGATTTAAACGTGGTTGATTGTTCCGGATTTATCGATAAATCTGACTTCCGTCTCAGCGGCAATATCCATAACTACGGCGTATTGATGAAAGATACTTTAGCCGGAGATATAAAATGGGACACTCCGGTTGAAGCAGCAATGCAAATGAGTTCCAACCTATTGGATATCGGCGAACTGACGGGCTTTTCAAAAGAAGATAGTACCGGGATAGATGAGCAAATAGAAGATTTGCGCCTGGGGCTGAAGTTCAAATCCACTGCGCAGGCACTGACCCAGTACAAATACTTACCGGAAGGGGAATTCCTGATAGAAAAATTCCACGCCCAGCTCAAACACTATCCGCACGAGCTACACGACTTTCGCGCAGACGTTCTGATTGATGATCAGGATTTAAAGATTGTTGACTTCTCCGGGCTGGTCGATCAATCTGACTTCCATCTCAGTGGTCATGTACACGACTATGGCTTCTGGATGAAAGATACTTTAAACGGAGACGTGAAGTTGGACATGAGCTTAACATCCAAACTACTTAAGCTACAAGATATCTTTTCCTATCAAGGTGAAAATTATGTTCCCGAAGACTATCGCCATGAAGAATTTGAAAACCTTGCGCTGCACCTAACCGCAGACATGCACTATCAGGCCTCCCGGTTACATTCCATCGACGCTGCTCTGGATCAATTTGATGCCAAAATGCATTTACACCCCATGCGCTTTGAAGATTTCTCAGGAAGATTTCATTATGAAGATGAGCACTTCGTAATAGAAGAAATGCACGGCAAATTAGGGCGTAGTGTTTTCGATATTGATATGAATTATTACCTTGGCAAGGACGAATCGATTAAACTACGGGATAATCATTTGGGCCTAAAGGCTAATTATATTGATTTTGATCAATTGTCTGCGTTCAATTCAACTGCTCCCAACCAACCCAAAGCTAGTGCAACATCAGGGGTAAGTACTGAGGACGTGGAGTCCCATAGTACAGCCTTCAACGTTTACGAGCTCCCCTTTACCGATATGACCTTTGATATTGACGTGGACCATTTTATTTATCACCATATTGATCTGGAAGACATCCACAGCAGATTGAGAACCACCCATGATCATTATATCTACATTGACACCATGAGTATGCAGGCTGCCGGAGGCAAAGTCTTAATGTCAGGTTATTTCAATGGAAGCAATCCGGACCAGATTTACCTTAAGCCAAGATTAAAAGTAATACAAGCTGATGTAGACAAACTGCTGTTTAAATATGAAAACTTTGGGCAGGATGAATTCATCTCCGATCATGTCCATGGCAAACTTACCGCTGATATTACAGGGAATATTCGCGTTTACCCAGACCTGGTGCCAGATTTAGATCAATCCGAAATACATATGGATATTGAACTATTGGATGGCCGACTAGAAGATTACGAACCCGTACTTATGTTATCAGACTATATGGGAGATAAAGACTTGTCTTCTGTTCGGTTTGATACACTCAGAAACCACATGGATATCACCAATGGAAACATTACCATACCTAATATGACCATAGAGTCCACGTTGGGCCATTATGAGTTGTCGGGAGAACAGTCAATGCTTGGTAAGCTGGATTATTATATTCGCATTCCCTGGAAAATAATTAAGCAGGGGGCACGCTATAAGCTATTTAGCAGCAAAAAAACGACGGACGGAGAGGTAGAGGAGGATGATATTATAGAAAAAGACCCCGATAAAAAAACACGGTATTTAAACCTCAGAGTACAAGGTACCCTGGATGATTACGATATCAAACTGAGTAAAAAAAGAAAGACCGGGTAATAAAAATTCACCCGCGAATATCGCGCATTGATCAGGCAAAGCATATTCCTATGTAAATGGCTACCGTGACCCACCAAACTTACAAGTATTTGCATCCATCAGGGAAATCAATAGTTATGATGAAAAGCCGGCACCTCTGCTGGAGTTTAGTACTTGTTTTCTCTATTTTCTTCCTGCCATTAGGGAGCGCACAAATTGACCAACTAGGACAGTATCTGCAAAAAACTGGTTTAAGAGATAGCCTGTACTCGCAAGTACTGGACGAGTCAAGAACGATATACATTCAACTGCCGATGGGCTATATTCCGTCGAAAAAGCAAAAATATCCGGTTGCTTTTATTTTAGATGGCGAGATGTTTCTTCCTACCGTCAATGAGGTGCAAAACTACTACAGTGGTGGATATACGCCGGATATGATTCTGGTGGGTATCGCTAATGATCAAAACAGAGTCAGAGATTTGACCCCTTCTGCCATTAGCCATAAATACGGAATGCCATTTACGGCGGAAAATGGAAAAGCAGAGCAATTCCTCGAATTTATCGCGCAAGAATTAATTCCCTTTATCGAAAATAAATACCCCGTCACCAACTTCCGGACTTTGATCGGACATTCTTACGGTGGTCTATTTACGATCTACAGCCTGCTGCATCAGCCCCATTTATTTGCTAACTACCTGGCGATCGACCCCAGTTTAGACTGGGACGATCAAATCTTATTGGTAGAGGCAAAAAAATTACTCGCTACCCAGGATTATAAAAACAAAGCTTTGTTCCTCTCATTAAGTGGACAATTACATCTACAGAACGCAGCGATAACAATGGACAATGTCATGCAGGACAGCAGTGATTTCACCCTCTTTGCCCGTTCGAATATTGCTTTTTCGAATCTGCTGCAGCAAAACACCAACAATGGATTATCCTTTGAATGGAAATTCTACCCGGAGGATATCCATGGCACCATTCCCTTTCCTTCCATTATGAATGGCTTGATTTCCCTTTTTGGCTGGTACCAAATGGAGAACACCGATCAAATCAACTCTTTTGACACGCCTCAGGAAGACCTGCTCCGCATCGTAAAGCATCGGGAAAATAAACTCAAAGATCATTTTGGATATCCGGTGCCCCCTTATCCGGAAGAGCTGCTAAATATGTCTGGTTACATGAATATGGAGATGCAAAACCTGGCAAAAGCAAAAATGTATTTTGAGCTGGCCACCGAATATTACCCGAAAAGTGCCAATGCTCACGATGCTATGGCCGATTATTACCAGGCTGAAGGGAGGCCTACCGAAGCTATTAAGCATCTCAATATCGCCTATTCTTTGAGCAGCAATCCCTACTATAAAGAAAGGGCCGAAGCAATAAAATCCCAAAAGAAATAAGGCCCGTTACCCAAGTAAGTCTAGTGCCTGCACCAGTGTCTCATTTGCCTCCCGAGTTCCTATACTGATGCGGACCTTACCCGGTGCTCCGAAATTGGTCACCGGACGCGTCATGATCCCATTTTTAATAAGATGATCCACGAAAACCTGATCATCTACCGGTGGCTTGACCAGGAAGAAATTCGCCTGGCTGGGGGTATACTCAATCCCCAGGCGTTCGAACGCCGCACTGAGGAATATCCGTTCTTCCCGAATCAAATCTACGGTTTTTTGCACGAAAGTGTGATCCTCCAAGGCCGCAATACCCGCCTCCATGGATAGGGCGGGAATTAGAAAGGGCTTACAAATTTGGTGGATGTAAGAAGCAATCTCCGGAGTGGTATACCCGTAGCCCAGGCGCATAGCTGCCAGCCCGTAAGTTTTGGAAAAGCTATTCACCGCCAGTACCGGATAACCCGCATTGACGTATTCCACACCCGTAGCGTAATCATCGGCAGTGGCAAAATGTCGATATACCTCGTCGTAGATGACCAGTACGTCGGGTGGTAAGCGATCTAATAGATACTCCAGGATGGCACGCGGGATATAAGTTCCCGTCGGGTTATTCGGGGAGGTCAGAGCGACGATCCGCGTACGGGGGGTCAGCGCCTCCAAAATACCTTCTACATCCAGACTGTAATCGGGTTCCCGCAAAGGCACATCAATGACCCTGGCCCCCAACCATTTGGAGAACATACTATAGGGTAAGAAGCAAGGACTCGAAGTAATGACCTGGTCCCCCTCCCGCAGGAAAGCCCGGAAGGTCAGGTCGATTACCTCCGAACCGCCGGCCGCAGCGATAAACTGATTGGCCTGGAGGTGACCATCAAAATCCTTAACCAGAGCCGCACGTAGGCGGGCGTCGGTGGTATCGGGATAGATATGCAGATGATCTAAATGTTGCTGAAGGGCGGCTTTTACCTTGGGAGAGTAGCCGAAGGGGTGCTCATTGGAACTGAGCTTGTATACTTTTTGTCCGGCCTCGGTTGCCGTGATGCTGCGCCCCCCTTTATAGACATTTTTCACGGTCAAATAAGACTTGAAGCGATTAGAGATCGCGCTGCTTTTGATTTCAGAGTTCATTTGGTGGTATTTGGTAAAATAGGGCCGGCCAAAATAGTTGCCCATATAGATACAACATAAGCTGAGTAGATAGTTTAATCTACCCCCAATAATCGACAAAAAAGGGCGCCCCGTGGGCGCCCGGAATGGTCACTAGTTAACATGAAAAGCTCTTTAATCATTATCGGATTTTGGGGCCACCATGACGGGCATATCCCCATCCGAAATAATAATCTTGGCATTTGGTGATTGAGCTAACTTCAAGAAGGCCTCAATCGACTTAAATTGTAAGACCTCAGCGCTTAGCCCCTCTCCAATTATTTTTTGGGCATCGCGTACACCCTCGGCTTCGATCCGCCTGCGCTCCGCTTCCTGCCGGGCTTCTTCCAGTACAAATTCCATCCGCAGGGCTCTTTGCTCCGCTTCGAGTTTTTCTTCGATGGCACGCGCTAAGTTAGGAGGCAATTGAATACTTTTGATCAGTACCGCTTCGATTTCAATACCACGACCTTCCAGTAGTTTTGTCATTTGCTCCTCAATAGCGCGTTCGATCGTACCGCGCTCGCCGGTATGCATATCTTTGGCAAAAAAGCGGGCCGTCACATCCGCTACGGCCGAACGAAAAACGGGTAGAATAATATTACGCTCGTATTGCTTCCCTACGCTGCGTAATAATTTCGGTGCCTCCTGGGGCTGAACGCTATACAAAATAGAAATAATGGCACCGATATTCAGCCCTTCTTTGGAAGGCAAATTTAGTTCTACTTCCAGGTTTTCGGTCTGGATGGGCACCTTGACAATAAGAGAAGAAAAAGGATTAAATACCCGCATCCCTTCTGTATAAGTACGATCCGAGTACTTCCCCAAAGTTCGCTTCACTCCTACTTCCCCCTGACGGATTACGGCACAGTTGGATAGCGAAATAGCGACCAGTAACAAGAGTATGATTCTTAATTTTGACATAGCATTACTGTTTGAAAGGTTAAAAATAATTTATATCCATTCCATACTTATCCGAAAGAACGGTCAATCAACCTTAGAAGCGATTTAAAATTTTTCAGTTCGCTGATTCTTAAAGTCTTATAGAACCTGAACGGCAGCTAATTTTCGATCCGTAACTTTGGCTGCGCATCTCAAATTGAGCTTTGCCAGAACCTACAAGCTTTTAAGACCGCTTGAACCAAAAAGTTTAAACCACTTCTTAGTAATAACAGAAGTAAGACAACTTATCAAAGGGGATCTCGTAACCTAATTCTTCACTGCGTTCCAGATCTTCACAAGCCTTTGAGCGTTCGTAAGTAAAAAGTCGGGTAACCCCCCGATTGAAATAAAGGTAAGCCAGGTTGGCATCCAGGCGAATGGCCTGATCATAGCTGCGAATGGCTTGCTCATAGTTTTCGTTGAGCAGTAGCAGGTTGCCCATTAAGCTGTGTAGCCTTACTTCCCGGTCGCCTGCAATTAGAAAGGCTAAATTCAGATCGACCATGGCTCCGATCAGGTCACCTTTTTTCTTCTTGTCCAGGCTGTTCTCAATCAGGGTTCGTAGTTCATCCGAAGGGTGTTGCTCGGCAAAGCTTAGATAGTCCGTTTCTGGAAATGCGATCCACTGCAACTTTTCCGGTTCGTTTTTGGACTGCATAAATTTGGTCATAAAGGGGCTGAGGCGGTAAGCAGTTTGCAGATCACGGCGAGCTTCCTGCAATCGACCGATCTTCGAAAGTTGCTGGGCACGCTTTATATAGGATTCCGCATAGTTGGGATACCTACTGATGGCATCATCCAGGAGGATAATCGCTTTTTCTGTCTGTCCCTGGCGCATCAGGTTGTCACTTTCGATAAAATAACCCTGGATGCCATTCGCCTGAATGATCGGTGCATCGATCGTATATCCTCGCAGCGGGCCAAGGTATTCCTGCTGGCTCCAGACCCAAGACCCGCACAGCAGTAAGCTCAAGAACAGGATGATCTTTTTCATAGCATAATAGTTTTTGTTTAACTAATAATAGCTTTACTATTACGACCGTATAAAGAACAAAATAGTTCAGAAAAAGCCCATTAATTTTATATCGGCAGGGCCGTGCTTACTTTCCGGCTGCTCAGGGCAAAACTAGATTCGATATTGGAGATGTTTGGTACGGTAGATATTTTGTCGAGTAAAAATTGATTGTAGGCTTCAATGTCTTTCACGACCACTTTCAAAATAAAGTCTGACTGCCCACTTACGTGGTGGCACTCCAGCACCTCCGGAAAAATAACTACCTGATCAGCAAAGGCATTCAGATCATCCCGGGAGTGGTCCGAAATAGATATACTGATGAAGGCCGTGAGTTTCAGGTCGAGTTTTACGGGATCCAGTACGGCCACCTGATCTTTTATATAGCCTTTTTGCTCTAGCTTGCGCAAACGCTCAAAGATGGGAGTGGTAGACAGGTTGAGCTCGGCGGCCATCTGTTTAATGGTGGCGCGATTATCTTTCTGTAAGCGACGCAGAATCGCCAAATCCGTTTTATCTAAGCCCAATGAATTTGCCATAGAACATTTTTCTAAGTTAAACTTTATAAAGGCAGGTGTGAAATAAATATTTTACTCAATTACACAAATAAAGTAATTTATTTCTAAATAATTAACACCAGGCAGTTTAAACTTGCCAAAACCCTGTATTTTATGTAATTTTAACCCGCTACTCAGCCTTAACCAACCAAATTATAATAGCTATGGATACTGCAATAAAGAACAACGAACAGTCAAGCCCTACCAAAGAACTGATGCCCATTAACGGTGTCGATTACATTGAAATCTTCACGAGTAATGCCAAGCAGTCTGCCTATTTCCTGAAATCAGCCATGGGATTCCAATCCTATGCCTACTCTGGTCTGGAGACTGGTAAAAAAGACTACGAGTCTTTTGTCGTTGCTCAGGGCAAAATCCGTATTATTCTTAGCTCTCCTCTACGTAGTGATACGGAGATGGGGAAACACATCGACAGACACGGCGACGGCGTAAAAGTCATGGCCATGTGGGTCGACGACGCTACCCTGGCCTTCAACGAAGCCGTAAAACGCGGTGCCCAACCATTTATGGAACCCACCACCGAAACGGACAAGCACGGTCAAGTCATCCGCTCCGGGATTCATACCTACGGCGAAGCGGTACACGTTTTCGTAGAGCGCAAAGCTTACAACGGTTTATTCCTTCCCGGATTTAAGGCCTGGAAAACAGAATATAATCCGCCCAATATGGGCCTGAAATACATCGATCACATGGTCGGTAATGTAGAATTAGGCCAGATGAACGAATGGGTCAAATTCTACGAAGAAGTGATGGGCTTTCAACAAATCCTTTCCTTCGACGATAAAGACATCTCGACCGAGTATACCGCACTGATGAGTAAGGTCATGTCGAACGGAAACGGCCGTATAAAATTCCCAATCAACGAACCCGCCGCTGGATTGAAGAAATCACAGGTAGAAGAATACCTCGATTTCTACGAAGGGGCCGGTGTACAGCACGTCGCCGTCGCCACCGACGATATCATCGAGACGGTTTCGCAGATGAGAGCACGCGGAATAGAATTTCTGGATGTACCGGATACCTACTACGATGAATTACTGGATCGTGTAGGAAATATTGATGAAGACGTCGCCAGGTTACGGGATCTGAACATTCTGGTAGACCGCGATGAGGAAGGGTATTTACTGCAAATCTTCACCAAAACCATCAATCCACGACCGACGATGTTCTTCGAGATCATTCAGCGTAAGGGCGCTACCTCCTTTGGCAAAGGGAACTTCAAAGCACTCTTTGAAGCCATTGAAAGAGAACAGGAGCTACGCGGTACCCTTTAAGTAAAAGAACAAAAGATTAATCCTGACTAAATAACATCATTTTATAAGGCCCGGTGCTTAGCGCCGGGTTTTTTTATTGGACAATCGTGTAGGTAACGGGGCCCGCGAGTCCCGAGGGCTTTACCGACCAGTGCGCGGCCGTAAATACCCCATCCACTCCGATATTCTCTCTCCGGTTTGCAGATATATTAATGTTGTAGAACTTTTGCCAGCGCTTTCCGGATCTTTCGAGGTAGGCCATCCGATTAGCCATTAGGTTGGACACAGCGATTTGTAATTGGTTTTCTGCATTGATCAGATTTTCGGGAAGAAAAATCTGGTAGACCGGACCGATTAGTGTACCTACCTTGTGACCATTTATACTGACCGATGCACTTTCTGCTACTTGACCCAGGTCTAATAAAATGCCCTTCCCATATGCTTCCGGGCGCGTAAGTGAAGTCTCATAAATTGCTGTTCCAGAAAAAGATTGAAAGGCCTCTCCTTCCAGTGCCGTCCAGTATTGAACCTGATCCAGCGTTTGGGTAGGCGGCAGCTCGGGGCCACCTTTTACGAAAGTAAGGGTCCAGTCTCCAGTCAGCGGTATGGCTGGAGCTTCCGTCGGTCTATATAACCAGTCCGGTGCTCCTCGCCGCTGAGTATTGGTCTTTAGTATAAGGGATTCCCCGGGCTGCAGTTGTAGTCGCACTTCCGTCTGCCCCTGACTATCACGCGTTTCCGCAAAACCTAACCGACCACTCATCGGATCAAAAAGGGCCAGGTGAGTTTCCGCCCGATTGATGGGTATCCATTCATCTACCGCTTGTCCGGACCAATTACTGACAAAGTAAATATAATGATCCCCCTGGCGGCGTCGGTGGTAGTTCAGGTCAAGGTCCGCCATAATTTCCGGTAAAACGTCCGCCTCTTTAAGGGCCGCAGCCAGATTCTCCTGCGCCTTGAGCCCGCTTTCCTGAAGTGCAGCCAGGGATTGATCAAATTGCTCGCTACGCTGCTCCAAATCTCCCCAGCCCGGCACGCTAGTCGGCCAGTCCTGGAAAACAAGCTTTGCCCCCGCCTCCCGAAGGGCCAACAATTGTCGGATACTCGCCAGTGGCATGAATTCCGTCTTCGGCACAATAATCGTCTGGTACTGAGCAGTTCCACTAGAAAGCTTTCCTTCCTGAAAACTTAGGGAGTGTAGTTGTTGATCCGAAATAAAATCAAAGGCGTAGCCTTTTTTCTGTAGCCATTCGGCAGTTCGGCGCACCTCAGTAGTGTCTCCCCGGCGCGGTGTGGCCCAGCCATCAAAATGCTCAAGTAATGCGCCATTTTCCCGGGCAAAACGATCGTAGGCCGGAAAATACAAAAGAATGTCATTATCCGGTAAGCCAGCTTGTAGAAAGGCTTGCGTCCGGGCTATATAAGTGTTCAGCGCCGGATAATCTTCCCAAAGCGAATTTCGGGGATTGGCATGAATAGCGGCATAAAACAGACGTCCCGGCCAATCCTCATCTTCCGGCGAAAAGCAGGTACCGTGATAGAATACATGATTAATTCCGGCCGCCAGATAGCGGTCTATATTTTCTTTCAGATCAGCCAGATTACTCGTAAAGTGCTCATCCAGCCAGGTGGCCGCTTCGGCCGAAGCCAGCAATTTACCTTCCAGATGGGCGGCCGAGCTAGCCATTTTTGCTTTGATCATATCTTTACCTTCGGTCTCCGGAATATCAGAAGCGGCGTAAAGGTCCAAAATATTAGCCGGAGAACCATGCGCCTGATTGCGAATCATGCCCCCTTTATCTTCCGCCCAGGCAGACCAGGTAAGGGTAAAATGCTCCAATAGCAAATCGGCAATCGTCTCCCGGTAGTCTGATAATATCCGCCGGTGTTTATTTCTATCCCCGGAAGAAAGTAGAGCGGGAATATGCGGGCGGAGATCATAGCCCCGACGCTCCTCAAAAGTCGCAAATAAGTCTGGGGTCCAATCTGCCTGCCCACGGGCATCATCGACCTCGTAACTGTCGTTAAAAAAGGCGCGCAGATACTGGATGTCCGCTCCGTTCAGCGCCTCGTCAAAAACTTGCAGATAATCTTTAATGGCCGCTTGAGAGAAGTGATCGGGTACATTCCCCTCTCCGCCCGGCGCCGCTCTTTCGACCATTTTTCCATGCCAGCCCTGAAACAGCGCGTAGAGCTTCCAGTTTCCGCTGGGCGCTTGCCAATCAAGTTGACCCTCCGCATCTACTTTTTCCGTAAGGTCCCGGAACCGCCCATCCTCTGCATAAGCCAGAAGTGCCACCAGTGGCAGAGGCTTGCTAAAGCGAACCTGCTCCAGCGCTAATTGCTGCAGATTCGAATTCGCTGCGATGGGCTCCATGATATCTTCCAGCCCCTGATCAACGGGACGTACTGTACGGAGTAGTGGCTCCTGGATATAGCTGATTTTTTCCTCTAAGCGCTCGCCCGATCTTAAGGTGTATTGCTTAAACTCCAGGGTCTTGCAAGCTTGCTCCGCACCTATCCAGGGCCCACCAAAGGGCCAGCCGGTACCCGTTGCCATATCTACGCCCAGATCCAGTCGCTCCGCTTCCTGTAGGGTATGTGCTAATAGCCCGACCCATTCTTCGGAAAGGTAATCGACAAAGGCCGACTCTTCTCCCTGCACACCGTAGATAGGCGTGATCTCTACGCCCCCGATGCCGGCGGCGGCCAGGGCTTCCAGTTCCTCGGTGATACCGGTCTCGGTCACACTGCTACCGTGCCACCACCAGCGGGTCCAGGGTTTACTTTCTTGTGTAAGTTCAGGAAAACCGAGCCTCTCCGTGGGTGACGAACAAGACCAGAAAAGACCAATAACTAAAATGCTGGATAAGATTGGGAAGGATAGATTTGTCTGCATAGGATCAATAGATGTAAGTGGCCTCTAAATATAGGCCTTTATTTACATCATTACCGCATCTTTACCAATTTGGCTACATCCACGGCCGACGCCCCTTCGATCCACAATTGATAAATACCACTGGGTACGGCCTGCAAGTTCAACTGCAAACGTCGTGGACCAACCAGGGTATTCTGGAAAGATTGTTCTTGCAGTAAGCGCCCCTGCAGATCATAAACCAATAGGCGATAGCTACCGGGCTCCGGAAGAAAACAATCGATCTGTACTTCGGCATAAAAGGGGTTCGGATAAACGCCCTGAATAGCCAGCTCGGTTTTTTGTGTTTCAAAATGCCTTTTCATTAGTTGAAAAGTACCCGTCAGATCCAGCCGCGACTCCGTTTTTATTTTTCCCCGCAGGGAAGATAGTGGCTGTGCTCCTTCAAACAAGAAGGACTTCATGAGCAAGGCCGTTTGGCCCGGTTCCTGGACGGCCATGTCCCGTAGTGTTGGAAAAGGAAGACTATACATCAAGCCAATCGCTCCACTGACGTGAGGTGCGGCAAAAGAATTACCCACGTAACCTAATTCTACGTACTGATCCCAGGGGTCCGTAGTAAACAACTGGGTAGAGGGAGCGGCAATATCTACTGTCCTGGGCCCGTAGGCACGATTTTTAACAAAATTATCAAAGGGGTCAATACCCGTTACGGTAATCAAATATTCCGAGGCACAACTGGTCGGCATATCCGAACGCAAATCAGTGTTAACGAGCCGGTTATCGGCGGCCGAGACACTTAAAATACCGGCCTCGCCCAGCTGATCATACACCGCACACCAGATGGCCGACTGTTCACCAGAGCGCCCGAAGGAAGCATTCGTTGCCACGACAAAGGCCCCCTCTTTTCCATTCGTTTCATTAAAAAGTTGCCGTTGACGGAGGGCATATCTATAATTACTGATTACCTCCGCATCGTGCAGGCTACCACTCAGCATAAGTAATTTAGTATTCCAGCCTACCGACGACAGCCCAATCCCGTTGTCGTTAGTTGTGGAAATCAGACCGGCGACCTGCGTACCGTGTGCCACCCTGTTGCTGTGATCATCATTCTGGTTGAGCGCGTTCCAACCAAAATAGTCATCTATGTAACCGTTTTGATCGTTATCCAGCTGATCCAGTGGCATTTCTTTTTCATTGGTCCAGATTTGATCCCTCAGATCCTCGTGTTGTATATCAAAACCCGTGGGCTCCAGCACCGCCACGACGATGGATGTTCCATCCATGGTTTTCCCGTAATTACTCTCCGACCACATCGACAGAGCTCCAATCTTATGTAAGTTCCACTGTGCATCCCAGAAAGGATCATTCGGAGGGAGATTCCGCGTAGATACGGCAGCGTTGAGCTGTGCGTGCAAGACACCCGGCATTTGCTGTAAGCTTTTTACCTGTTCCGGACGGCTTTCGCCAAAAGTGTGTTCCAGGTGCAGGATCTTTAATTCCTCATCCACCACTTTTCGAATCAGGAAACCACCCTCCAGGCTCTTGAGCTCCGGTAACTTCCAGCTAGCCAGATCCACCTCCGGCCTTAGCTGAATCAAGAATCCATCAGCCGGGGGAGGGGAGGTAAGCACTTGGGCGGATACCTCTCCCAAAGGAAGGATCAGCCATAAAAACAGGTGTAAATATTTAACCATACTTTTAGAATAACGAAGTTGTTTAAAAACTCCTCCCTGAGCCCTTGGCAACACATTGAAAGCCGTTACCAATCATCTCACCAGGAATTCTCAAACAACTTCAACGTGTCTATCTAAAGTTATGGTGTCAAAAAGCGGGCCAATTTTCAATTGTTGAATTAATGCTTTGTCGAATTCTGAATCAACTACATACTAGCCGCCAGCCTGGCCCCCTGAGCGATAGCGCGTTTGGCGTCCAGCTCGCGGGCTTCGTCAGCACCACCGATGATGTGTACGGATGTACCGGCCTGTCGTAGTGGTTCGAAAAGATCCTCGACGGATACCTGTCCGGCGCAGATAATCACCTGATCAACTTCCAGCAGTTTCTTTTCACCCTTTACAATAATGTGCAGGCCCTGATCGTCGATCTTTTCGTAGCTCACCTCCGCCATCATCTTTACTTGTTTTTTTCGCAAGGAAGCCCGATGAATCCAGCCGGTGGTTTTACCCAGGCGGGCTCCTAATTTACCGCTGGAACGCTGCAGTAAATAAATCTCTCGGGCCGGAGGTCCTGGTTTAGCTTTGGTAAGTGCACCCGGATTTTTGTAATCCATATCTACGCCCCACTCCTGCATAAAGTGCTTCGTGCTTGGCGGTGCTTCCGGATCGGGTTCGGAAAGATATTCGGCCACATCAAAGCCAATACCACCCGCGCCGATGATCGCCACTTTTTGTCCAACCGGTTTTTTGTGCAGGAGTACATCGGTGTAGCCCAGTACTTTTTCATGATCAATACCCGGCAGCTTAATCTTCCGTGGTAAAACCCCGGTAGCCAGGATCACTTCGTCAAAACCTTCCTTTTGCAAAGTGGCTACCTCCACTCTCGTATTGAGGTGTAATTGGATGTTCAGTTTCTCGATCCGTTTATTAAAATACCGAATCGTTTCGTGAAACTCTTCTTTACCCGGAATGACTTTAGCCATGTTAAATTGGCCACCAATCTGACTTTGTGCTTCGTAAAGGTGGACCTCGTGGCCCCGGCTTGCCAACACTTCGCTACAGCCCAGGCCGGCCGGCCCGGCCCCTACCACCGCTACCTTTTTTGCTTTATTAGTAGGGGTATAAACCAGTTCTGTTTCGTGGCAGGCACGGGGATTGACCAGACAGCTGGCCGTTTTTTGCTTAAAAACATGATCCAGACAAGCCTGATTACAGGCAATACAGGTATTGATCTCATCCGCTCTAGCCTCCATTGCTTTTTTCACAAAGAAAGGATCAGCCAGCATGGGTCGGGCCATAGAGACCATGTCGGCGTGCCCGTCAGCCAGAATTTGTTCGGCTATCTCCGGAGTATTGATTCGGTTCGTCGTGATGAGGGGTATGCCCACTTCTCCCATCATACGCTTCGTAATCCAGGAAAAGCCGCCGCGTGGTACCGAGGTAGCGATAGTCGGCACCCGTGCCTCGTGCCAGCCAATCCCCGTATTGATGATATTGGCGCCGGCCGCTTCAATGGCTTTAGCTAAACGCACCACTTCTTCCCAAGTACTTCCCTCCTCAACCAAATCGAGCATGGAGAGGCGATAGATGATGATAAAATCGGTACCTACGGCCTCGCGTACCCGACGCATAATTTCTACCGGGAAGCGCATACGGTTTTCGAAAGAGCCCCCCCATTCATCCGTACGTTTATTCGTTTTGGAGACGATAAATTGATTAATCAGGTAGCCTTCTGAGCCCATGATCTCTACTCCGTCGTAGCCCGCCTCCTGCGCTAGTTTAGCACTTTTGGCAAAAGCCCGAATGGTACGCCTGATACCTCGCTTGCTCAACTTCCAGGGTTTGAAAGGTGAGATAGGCGATTTGATCCGCGAAGCCGATACCGCCAACGGATGGTATCCATAACGACCCGCATGCAGGATTTGCATACAAATCTTGCCCCCCTCGGCGTGTACGGCATCCGTGATGACCCGGTGCCGTCGGGATTCCCGGCGGGTCGACATCTTAGCCGAAAAAGGACCAACCCAACCAGCTCGATTAGGAGCGATTCCCCCCGTAACAATCAGAGCTACCTCTCCTTTTGCTCTTTCGGCAAAATAGGCGGCCATGCGTTCAAAACCCTGCTTCTCTTCTTCCAGACCGGTATGCATGGAGCCCATGAGGACCCGATTTTTTAAAGTGGTAAAACCCAAATCAAGGGGCTCCAATAGATGAGGATACGGCGTATTAGACATGGTCAATTATTGAATGGACGATTTATGACATTGGTGAATTAGAACCAACAAGCTAAATATAGCGAAAATTCGCTAGCCGTGCACAAAAGTAGAAAGGTCTTTTACGGAGAAGGAGTGGCGATACCAAAAGCAAGCTTTCGATATCGCCACTTGAGAAAAGATTACATTTCTTCGTCCAGGTAGACGTAGTATTCCAATCGTTCTAACTCTATATCATCTACGTATTTACCAATCTCTCTGCGGAACTGCTCCAGGCTTTGGTAAGGACGGTATTCCTTGAACTCGTGCAGCATACGGTCTCCTACGCCAGGAATGGCCAGAATCTCTTCGTCAGTAGCCGTATTTAGTGCGACAGGTACAAAGACGTACTTTTCGTAGCGAGCGATTTCCGCATCGTCCACGTATTTACCCATTTCACGGCGAAATTGTGCGACCTTCTTATAAGGACGGTATTCCTCAAATTCATGCGCCATCTTATCCCCCACACCCGGTACCATTTTAAATTCCGCTTCGGTAGCCGAATTAAGATTTAAGGGCACAAAACAAGTGCTGAGGAAATTCTCCATTTCACTTTCTCCAATAGCTGCTGCCGCCAATACATAAAACCCGTTCATCCCAAGAAAAGGGCGGCCGTCGATAATCCGTTGGGCCAGGGCTTCGTCCACTCCAGCCAGGGCCATCAAGTCTTCTTTAGAGGCCAGATTAGGGTTGAGCACAGTAGCAGATTCATCAGCGGTTACCTCCTCCGTGGCGGGGCTGCTTTCTGTGGTTTCTTCGGCCGGCTCTCCTCCACAATTAAAGGTGATCCCGGCAATGAATAATAAAATAAATAAACGATACATATCAATTATTTTAGTTAAAGAAGTTTACTCGTCTTAGTTTATACCTATTCGTGCAAATTAATGTTCACCTATTCTACATAAGTCTGTGTCAAGGTATAAGCCCAACCGATCAGACCAGTGGCAATCATCGTTCCGGGGGCCAACACGGGCGTGGCCCCCTTTAGGGTTTCCCAAACCAGATCCACACCTTTTAGCGAAGGGTACATTTCCAATTCAAATTCCATATTACCCTGGTAATGCAAGGCGAAACCCACTATCCCACTAAGCGTAAAAAACAGCATTAGGCCACGAAAGAAGTAGGTACTGGTCCGAGATCGATTAGTGCGAAACCAGAGAAGGGCAAGCAAACCGATCCCAATCAGGATTAGCGGGGTCAATTGCCAAATCCCTTCAAAGTGTTCGAGTAAGAGTAGTTCGGCCCCCGTACCAAGCAGGCTAATGACAAATGCGGCCAATAATATTTTTTTCATAGTAATCACTTTGGACCCACTTTTTAAGTTACGCGCTGCGTAATTTCATTTTTTCGCGCAAGCAGGAATGCTTAAACAACTTCATCCTCTACTCATGTATACCTCAAAAGTACAAATTCAGTTTTTGACAAAAAAGAAATTCTACCTACTTAGGAATGAGTCAACAATAAACTACACATCTTTACTTGTTCTTTTATTTACTTTAGGAGCCTGCTCATCTGAAAACATCTACCTCCGAAAGTGGTATGATCCGCATTCGCTTTATCGTCAATTGCGAAGCCTTTAAATACACAGGGGATGTACAAAAATACAAAGCCTGCAAGACAGCAGAAAAACGACAGGGTCATTATCAATTCAGCCGGGAGTACGCCGGTGCAATCGCCGACATTGAGCCACTAGATGCCCTGGTGGAGTACGATATAGGCTTTTCTCAGAATGGCGAACGCATACACGATCCTTAGATTGACCCAATGGACAAAGTATACCTCAAAGAGATAGCGTCCGCCCTACAGCAATTTAGATAGAATATATTACACAAAAGTCAAAGACCGCACTAGAGAATAGAGGAAGCTTTTGTATTTTTGGGACTGATAAAAAATAAACCATGCGTAATATTTTATTCCTTACCCCCCTTTTTTTTACCTTACTCATTAGCAGTTGTAGTACTGGTCCCAAATCTTTTGAGGAATTGATTACTGGCGAGATCATCAGCCAGGTCAATCCCTACCAGCGAGTGCCGCTGGGCGCCCAACTCTCTTTTAATACCAAAGTACCCTGTAAGGTAAGCATAGAGGTACTGGGTGAACATCCGATTCGCCGCACTTTCCCTTCGCTGGCCACCGTCCACGAAGTACCGATACTAGGTCTTTACAGTGGAAAAGAAAATACCGTTTTATTAGAATTAGAGACCGAAGGCGGTGACATATTTCAGGATAGCCTTAAGGTCACTACCGCTCCCCTTCCGGATTTCTTCCCGGAGATTGAGATCACTCAAATTAATCGGAATAAGATGGAAGAAGGCATGCATCTGGTGGACTTACTGATTGGCAATAACGGGAAATTCCTAACATATACGCTAATTTTTGACGATGCGGGCGAGATCCGCTGGTACATGGATATGAGCGAAAGAGCACAAATCGCTTATACAAACTATCGTTTAAAGAATGGAAACTGGTTCTACTTCGACTGGATTGACCTAATCGAAGTGAATGATCTGGGTAAAACAATAAAGGAAGAGCAACTCTTCAACAATGCCAGTAACCACGATATGCTGGAACTCGATAATGGTAACCTCCTCATGGCTGGCTCTATGAAAGACAGCTATGTCCTGGCAGATGGCAAGCAGCATCCTTCGCGTTTTGACGCGGCCTTCATCTGGGACAGACAGCAGAAAAGGCCTATTAAAGAATGGGATTTGCGTCAGGTGCTGGATGTCGACCGTCTGGTCTACCCACCAGATTTTATCGTCGATTATCGCTCGGATTGGTTTCACGTCAACTCCATTGATCGGGATGCGGCGGACAATACCCTGGTTATCTCTGGGCGGAATCAGGGCGTGGTCAAGGTTGATGCCAATAATGATCTAAAATGGATCCTGGCTCCCCACCTCGCCTGGGGTAAGGCGGGCCCCGAAGGCAAAGGTCCCGAAACAGCGCCTTTCCTACTAACCGCAGTCGATGCCGGGGGGAAAGCGCTCCCGGAAAATGTCCAGGCAGGGATAGCAGGTACCGAAGATTTTGAATGGAGTACCGGACAGCACGCCGCAAAAGTATTACCCAATGGGCATATTTTGCTCTTTGACAATGGGCTAATGCGCAACTTCGTACAAAAGCCCAGCTATTCCAGAGCAGTGGAATATGCGATCGACGAAGAGGCCGGCACCATACGCCAGGTATGGCAATACGGTAAAGAACGCGGATTAGATATGTACTCTGCTATCACCAGCGAAGTGGATGTACTCGAGCGGACCAATAACCGGCTGATTACGGCTGGCAATATTCGCCTGGGGAGCCTCCCCCCGCATGGAAAGATAATTGAATTAACCTACCCTGAAAATGAGGTGGTCTTTGAAGCCAATGTCTTCTTCAAAGATGCCAAAGGTAACCAACAGCGGGCCTGGGCGCAATTCGACCTTCTATTTCAGGGAGAACGCTACTCATTAATGCCCTAAAGGTATGGCACTGCTAGCTTGAAATAGCCAGCAGTGCCTATAGATTTACTTGATCTTAAGCTGACCTCCCGAACTCATCATCTTGCTGAGTTGAGCAATAAATTTATCTCGCTGATTCCGGTGGGGGTAAGCATCCTTCGGTACAGGCACATCCAAAAAGTCACAAAGTGGCTTCCAACCTGAGCCCAATTGATACTCCAATAATTGTTCTGAAGGAACGTGTTCTCTGACCTCCTCTTCAAAAGCCTTAAAGCGGGCAATGGTTTTGGCTTTATCCGGAAACTCCCCCTCGAAGAAATCTTTCCACAGATAAACTTCCACCATCCGTAGGGTCTTGGCAATGTTGCGGAAGCGCTGAGACTTCAGCTTTTTAGGCAATAGCTTCAGCTTTTGCTTAAACGTTTTGGGCGTAAAGGCGTATACCGTTCGCGAAGCACTTTCGTACCACTCCTCGGGATCACGAACCCCTAATATTACCTTTGCATCTGGATACTTCCCCAGCAATTCCTTGTACAATAGGGCACCAGGAAAGTCAGTGGTACTCTTAAAGCCGTCAAATAAAGCATCAAAATCGGTAGTGCCCGTTTTGAATAACTCTACCCAGTAATCAACTAAATGAGGGTTATTAAAAAGGGTCTCCATGTGTTGACATTCGTTATAACCCAAGATCTCTAAAGCAGATTTGAGCGAGGCAGTGCCCGTCCGGGGTAAGCCCGCTCCAATTACTTTTATTGCCATAATTACAGATGTTTTTAAAATCGACAATATTAACTGAAAAAAGTTTAAAGTCAAGAAAAAATCAATACCATATAATAAGTAGTTCACAATATTGAAGTTTAGATTTTGACCGAGCAGATTTTTTGCCTAATCAAGGCAAAAACTGCGTGTGGTTAACACCAGTAGCAGTTTTTAACGCAGAGTAGGTGAAAAAGAT
>Ga0102940_1000302_pt1 | contig 34521 bp, 26 predicted proteins | sample SalPonR2_C_D1_MG_FD_78215 | JGI IMG/M metagenome (GOLD analysis project Ga0102940, IMG submission 78215) | Salt pond soil microbial communities from South San Francisco under conditions of wetland restoration - Salt Pond MetaG R2_C_D1_MG | ecosystem: Environmental > Aquatic > Marine > Intertidal... | reverse complement strand
CTCTCGCCCGGAGCACCCCCATGAAGGCCCTGCTGAAGCTCGTCGTCGTCCTGGGGGCGTTCTTCACGTCGACCTTCGTGATCGCGAAGTTCACGGGGCTGCTCGACCTGGCCGCGATCGAAGCCGGCCTCGAGAGCGTGCGCCGCGACGGCGCGCCGTGGTGGGTGGGCGCGGCGCTCAGCGCCCTGCTCTTCGCCGATCTGTTCGTGGCGGTCCCGACGCTCGAGATCAGCATCCTCGGCGGCCACCTGATCGGCTTCCCCGGCGCGTTCGTGTTCGGACTCCTCGGCGTGACCGCGGCCGGGCTGACCGGCTACGCCCTCAGTCGGTGGAAGGGCGAGCACGTGGTGCGGTGGATCCTTCGCGACGCGGGCGAGCGCGAGGAGATGCGCACCACCTTCCGGACCTACGGCGTGGTGGTGATCTTCCTGTCGCGCGCGGTGCCGGTGCTGCCCGAGGTGTCGGCCTGCCTGGCCGGGGTGACCGGAATGCCTCTGCGTCGATTCCTGCTGGCGTGGTTGACGGTGAACGTGCCGTACATGGCGCTGGCCACGTACTCGGGATCGGTGAGCAGCCTCGAGAATCCCTACCCCGCGATCGCCGCGGCCGTCGGCCTGAGCGCTGTGTTCTGGTGCGCGTGGATGGTGTTCCGGCGGCGCACCGGCCTTGCGAAGCCGGCAACGGCGCGTGCGGCCCAGGGCCGCTCGTGATCCGTCGACCGGTCACTCGAACGGATACCGCAGACCCCAGCGCTCCCGCATCCCGTCCATCAACTGCATGATCTCGATCGTCTCGTGCAGCGGCACGACGCCGCTCTCCGTCGCACCGGCTGCGATCCTGGCCGCGACCTCGCGCACCTGGTAGACGAAGCCGTTCTCCTCGAGCGGCGTGTGGATTTCCTCGACCTCGTCCACCTGACCCGTTCCGCCGTGATGGTGGATGCGGAAGGTCTCGCTCCACGGGAAGTCCGCGTGCTCGATCGTCCCGCGCGTGCCGTGGAAGGCGGCGCGCGCGGGCATCCACAGGTCGAAGCTCGTGCTGATCGTGGTCAGACACTGCCCGGGGAAGCGGAACAGGTAGCACGCGACCTCGTCCACGCCGGTCGTGCTCATGCGCGTCATCGACTCGACGTGGCGGGGGCGTTCGCCGAGCACGTGGCAGATCAATGCAATGGGATAGACGCCCATGTCGAGCGTGACGCCGCCGGCGAGTTCGGGCTCCTTCAGGCGGCGCTCGTAATGCGGTGGCACGATGCCGCCGAAGGTGACGTCGATCTGCCGGACCTCCCCGATCACGCCGTCGGCCACCCGCGCTCGCACGGCCTGCCAGGTGGGCAGGAAGCGCGACCACATGGCCTCCATGAGGAACAGGCCCCGCTCCTGTGCGCGCTCGACCAGGTCCTCGGCCTGCGCGGCGTTCACGGTGAAGGGCTTCTCCACCAGACAGTGCCTGCCGTGTTCCAGCACCCGGCGCGCGTTCTCGTGGTGGAAGTTGTGCGTAGTGGCCACGTAGACGACGTCGATGCGCGGGTCGGCCAGCATGGTGTCGTAGTCGGGCGCGGCTTCGATGCCGTGGCGGGCGGCGAAGTCGCGGGCCTTGTCCGGGGTCTTCGACGCCACCGCGACGAGCTCGTTGCCGGCCTCGCGCCGCACCGCGTCGGCGAACTTGTTGGCGATGATGCCGGCACCGAGGATGCCCCAGCGGAGAGGTGTGGTCATGGGTGGGCTTTCTGGCGGGGTCCGGGCTCGCGTGCGTGTGGGCTCGACCGTGCTGATGCCGCGTCAGGATACAGGGCTCGGCCACTTCCGCAGGGGAAGTCGGGATGTCGGAATTCCTGCTGGGGAAGTTCCGCGGGGGAACAGGGTCTGGCTCGCCGAACACCGACCGTGCGGACGCGGCCCCGAAACTCCACAGGAACCGCGAACGCGCCACTTCATCTTGACATCTGATGCGCGACTAGATATCATCACGCATCATGCGAACCACGATCGACATCGATGACCCGGTCCTGGCACAGCTCAAGGACCTCCAGCGGCGCGAGGGCAAGTCGCTCGGAAGGTTGGTCTCCGACCTCCTCGCGCGGGCGCTCGAAGCGGAGGAGTCCGCTCGCCCGGAGGGCCCGCCCTTCGAATGGACGGTGCGGGAGATGGGCGCGCGCTACGACCTCTCCTCGACGAGTGACCTGCTCGACGTGATGGACCGCGACCGGCGAGACGGGAAGGGGCGGCGTCGGTGAGTTACGCTCTCGACGCGAACATCCTGCTCTACGCGTCGGACGCCACGAGCGAGTTCCACAGCCGGGCCGTCACCTTTCTCGAGAACTGCGCGGCGGACGACGAGGTTCTCGTGTTGGCCTGGCCGACGGTCATGGCCTACCTGCGGATCGCGACGCACCCCGCGGTCTTCGATCATCCGTTGGAAGCGAACGAAGCCCTGGCGAACGTCGAGAACCTTCTCCGGCTCCCCCAGGCGCGTGTCCTCTCGGAAGGACCGGAGTTCTTCGCACTGTATCGCGAGCTCGCCGACGCGCATGCGCCGAAGGGGAATCTCGTCCCCGACGCGCACCTCGCGTGTCTCCTGCGCAGCAACGGAGTCAAGACGCTCTACACACTCGACCGCGGATTCCGCCGCTTCGACTTCCTACGCGTCGAGCGGCCCTGGGACTGACTGCACTTCCCGAGGGCCGAATCGCGGGCCGGCCATCAGGGCCGGTCCCGAAGACGAACCGGCCGACGCGGAGGTCGGCTCGCTCGCAGCATCGTTGTACCGCTTCGACGGTGGCTCGACATGCGCGTGATCGCAGAGCCCTACTGCTCGAACAGAATCGTCTGCAGGTACTCCTGCTGCAGACCCTGGTCGAGCTCCGGCAGCTCACCGTCGAGCACGAATCCGGGGTCACTCCAAGTCTGGCCCGCACCGTCGGTGATCACGTAACGCTCGCGCAGCTGCCACAGCGCGAGCACCATCGTCTTCCCCTCGGGAGCGGTGGCCTCGTAGGTCTTGCTGAAGGTCTCCTCGCTGCTGACGGTGACCTCGTGCTCGAAGTCCTGGTGGAACTCCGTCTCGATCGCCACCGAAGCCGGCCCCCAGCCGACCTCCGTCGACACCCCGATCGACCAGCCGAAGGACATGCCCGTGGTCTCGGACGTGCCGTGGGTGTAGCTGTGCTCCTCGCTGTAGGTCGCACCGGCACCGAGCGTGACCTGGAAGACCCTGTGCCAGTAGACGCGGCGCTCCACGTGTGGCGCCACGGTCGGCACGACGAGGTTGTCGAGGAACAGACGATTCTGGCCGTAGGCCGCACAGGGAACGGCTCCGTCGTCGAGGTCGGGCAGGGGCTCGGCGCGCTCGAGAACGTAGCCACGGTAGATGGCGTACCGGGTGTCGTTCCACAGGCCGTTTTCGTAGACCTCGGTGAAGTACTCACCGTCCCGGTTGTTCGGCTCGCCCGGCCCCCAGTTCGTCCAGTCCACCGATTCGCCGCTGGCCCAGACCCAGTCATGGTTCGGACGTCCCCAGTCGGTGAGACCGATCCAGTAATGGATTCCCGGGGCTGCGGCCTGCACGGCGCTCAGCACGAACTCGTTCTCGACGCTCGAGGTGATCGTCGCCAGATGACCGCCGAAGTTGCGGCAGTTGACGTCGGCGAAGCCCCAGAGCATGGGCATGGTGGTGAGGTAGTAGTGGCTGCCCGCGTACGCGCCGAGCTCGACGAGGGGTTCGACGGCGGTGGTCCGGGACAGGTCCACCCATCCTCCGCCGGTGCTCCGGGTCTGAAGACGCTCGGGATGACACGCGTGACCGTCGCGGTAGATCACGCTGTGACCGGCCGGCAACCGGAACTCGAGGGCGTGCGCCTCGTCGAGACGCACGAGCATGTCCTCGCTCAAGCCGGCCAGATCGGGGCTGAAGTTGCTCAGCGTGGCGGTTTCGGTGGTCAGGAACCCGGAACGGGCTGGGAGTTCGTCCTGCGGATTGTCCACGGTGGGAACCGCGGGAGTGTTCGGGGGCAGAGGATCGTCGTTCTGCGGGTCGGTGGGACTGCCTTCGTCGTCGGAGCATCCCGCCAGCAGCAGTGACACGGCGAGCAGGAGCGCGACCGGAAGCAGACACCTCGAAACGGTGACGCGCGGCATGGGAGACCTTCCCGGGTCGAGGGGAGAACACCGACCATGCCGGCCGGCGGTTCCTCGGGGTCCCGACGAGGGAGTGCTCGTCGTCGGTCTCTGGGCAGGATCGATCCGTGCGGGCGCGCGCCTCGTCCGGAGTCGTGGTGATCACGGAGACGAGAGTAGCACGGAACGTGGCACGGCCGACAGCGGATGCGGGCGCCCATGATGCTCGTGCGTCACGCGATCGCATGCGGGTCATACTCGCAGGCACAGTCACTTCCGTTGCGGAAGTCGACCACGCGGAAACCCGGTCGGGAACGTTCTCCCGCGCAACCCGACGGCCACGACCACCCGCACCACGTTGACCCCTCCCCCGCAACCGCATACTGTAGATCGCTACCCTTCCGGGGAGCACGCCCGTGATCGGCCAGACCATCGCCCACTACGAGATCACCGCCCTCCTGGGGAGGGGCGGCATGGGCGAGGTCTACCGCGCCCACGACACGAAGCTCGGCCGCGACGTGGCCCTGAAGTTCCTGCCCGAGGCCATGGCCCGGGACGCGGCCCGCCTCGCGCGCTTCCAGCAGGAGGCACGCACGGTCGCGAGCCTCAACCATCCGAACATCGTCACGCTGTTCTCGGTCGAGGAGGCCGGCGGCACGCGCTTCCTCACCATGGAACTGGTCGACGGCCAGGGTCTCGACCACCACGTCGTGCCCGACGGACTGCCCGTCGAGCGCGTGATCGAGCTCGGCACGCGGATCGCCGACGCACTGGCGACGGCGCACGACAAGGGCATCGTCCATCGCGACCTCAAGCCGGCCAACGTGATGCTCTCCGCCGGCGGAACCCTCAAGGTCCTCGACTTCGGGCTCGCCAAGCTCGATCCCTCGGACACGGGCCGCTCCGAAGCCACCGACGAGACAGTCGCCGTGGGGGTCACCGCGGAGGACCAGGTGGTCGGCACCATTCCCTACATGGCCCCCGAGCAGGTGCGCGGCCAGGAGGTCGATCCGCGGACCGACCTGTTCGCGCTCGGGGTGCTCCTCTACGAACTGGCGACGGGTCGTCGTCCCTTCCAGGGCGACACGCCGGGCGTGGTGAGCAGCTCCATCCTGCGCGACGAGCCCGTCCTCGTGGGCGCGATCCGCGCCGACGCACCGCCCGACCTCGAACGGATCATCGCTCGCTGCCTGGAGAAGGACCCCGGCGACCGCTACCAGACGGCGCGCGACGTGAGCAGCGAACTGCGTTTCGTGGGAAAGGGCCGGCGCGGCGAACGGATCCTCATCTCGCCGCCGACGCCCTCGACTCCCCTCCTCGGCCGCGACGCGACGATCGAAGAAGCGATCACACGGCTGGAGCAGGGTGCCCGCGTGTTGACCGTCAGCGGTTACGGGGGCACGGGCAAGACCCGCTTCTCGATCGAACTCTTCCGGCGACGCGCGCCCGAGTACGACGGGGGCGCGGCCTTCGTCTCGCTCGCGTCGGTCACCGATCCGGCGGAGGTGCTCCCGACGGTGGCGAGCACGCTCGACATCGCCGAGGCCCACGGCCGGTCGGCCCTCGAGGCCATCGCGACGGTGATCGGCCACCGCCCCTTCCTTCTGGTCCTCGACAACCTCGAGCAGGTCCTCGACGCCGCAACGGACATCGCCGAACTGGTCGCGCGCTGCGATGCCCTGCAGGTGATCGCGACGAGTCGCGCCCCGCTGAAGATCGGCGCCGAGTCGGAGTTCCCGCTGCCGCCGCTGGAGCTTCCGGACGAAGCCGAACACTCGCCGGATCGGCTGCAGGCGTGCCCGTCGGTCGCGCTGTTCGTCCAACGCGCGGTCCGGGTGAAACCGGACTTCCGGCTCGATGCATCGAACGCGGACGCGGTGAGCGGGATCTGCCGTCAGCTCGACGGCCTTCCCCTTGCGCTCGAACTCGCCGCCGCGCGCGTGCGCATCATGGAACCGTCCAAGCTCCTGCTGCGGCTCGACCACGCCCTCGACCTGCTGAGTTCGGGCGATCGTGATCTTCCACTACGGCAGCGTACCCTGCGCGCGACGATCAGTTGGAGCTACTCACTGCTCGACGACACCGAGCAACGACTGCTGCGTCGCTGCTCGGTGTTCCACGAGGGCTGGACCTTCGAGGCGATGGAGCAGGTCTGCTACGCCGCCGACGATCGGTGGCGCGCACTCGACGAGCTCGAATCGCTGGTCGAGAAGGGACTCGTGCGGGTGATCGGCGGCGGCGACCGCTACGCACTGCTCGAGACGATCCGCGCCTTCTCCGCCGAACAACTCCACGCCACGGGCGAGACGGAAGAGCTGCGCGACCGGCACGCCCGGTTCTTCACGGAGTGGATGGCCGGGATGTACGAGGAGTTCCGCGACGAACGCCAGGTCCCGGCCATGGGCCGCTTCCGCGCCGACATCGCCAACGAACTGGCCGCCATCCACTGGCTCCTGGCCCGCGCACGGGAAGGGGACATTGGGGCGCTGGAGAGCGTTCTGCTGCTCTGCGGCCGGCTGAACTGGTTCTGGCACGTCTCAGGGATGCACAACACCGCACGCGGGCTCTACGACGAGGCCCTCGCGATGGCGAGGGAGAACGAGCCGTCGCCAGGGCGTGGCCTGGCCCTGCTCGGCGCCGGCATGGTGTCGATCACGACCGGTGAGTGGGATCGCGCCCTCGAGGAGTGGACCGCCGCTCACCGGGACGGTATCGCCCTCGGCGACGACGCCATCGCCTCCGAGGGCGCCATGGGCATGGGCTACGTCCACCTCAACTCGGGTCGGCTCGCGGAAGCCCGCGAGCCCCTCGAACGCAGCATCGAACTCGGAGCCGGCGGCGTATGCCCATTCGTCGAATCGCTGTCGATGTCGTGCAAGGGCATGCTCCTGTTCCAGGAGGGGGATCTCGACGAAGGCGTACGTCTCGTCGAGCAGGCGCTGCAGGCCCAGCAACGCCGGAAGGACTGCGAAGTGGGTGGGATCTCGCTGAGCTTCCTCGCGTCGATGAGCTTCGCCCGGGGAGATCTGGACCGTGCCCGCGAGTTCTACGTCGAATCGGAGCGGACCTTCGAGGAGGTGGGCGACCGACCGGAGGTGGCGCGCGTGCAGTGCGAAGCCGGGTGGACCGCCCTGGCCGCCGACGACCCCGCTGCGGCGGGCGCGACGTTCCGCCGCGCGCTCCTGACCTACGAAGAGGTCGGCAGCCCGCGCGGAACCGGCCTGGCCATGCTCGGCCTCGCGGCGGTGGAGGCGGCAGAAGGCCGTCCGGAACGCGCCGTCGCGATCGGCAGCGCCGCACAGGCGCTGACCGAACGAGCGGGCGTCGTCTGCGATCACCCGATGGATCCCGGGGTCGTCGACCGGATCGAGGAACTGAAGTCCGCGATCCCGGCCGCGACCGTCGGTGGCCTGCTCGCCGGGGCAAGTGAGTTGACGCCGGCGGACGTCCTGGCGATTCTGTCCGACAATCGCGCCGCGTGAGCGTCCCCAGTCCCGACGATGGACCACGATGATCGGTCGACCTCCGACGGGGAGTTCGCGCCCTTGATCGGCCGGACCCTCGCCCACTACAGAATCACGGCGCTCATCGGCCGCGGAGGCATGGGCGAGGTCTATCGCGCCCGCGATACGAAGCTCGATCGCGACGTCGCCCTCAAGATCCTGCCCGCGGCCATGGCCGACGATCCCGCCCGCCTCGATCGCTTCCTTCGCGAAGCGAAGGCCGTCGCCGGTCTCAACCACCCGCACATCGTACACATGTACTCGGTCGAGGAGAGCGACGGCGTCCGTTTCCTCACCATGGAACTCGTCGAGGGCGAAGAACTCGGCTCGATCCTCGAGGGTGGGGCACTGCCGGCCACGAAGGTCGTCGAGATCGGCATCGCGGTGGCCGATGCCCTGGACGAAGCGCACGCCAAGGGCATCGTCCATCGTGATCTGAAGCCGGCCAACGTGATGATCACCGACGACGGTCGCGTGAAGGTCCTCGACTTCGGTCTTGCGAAGCTCGCACGGACCACCCCCGAGGAAGACGACGCCACGTGCGTGCTCGAACTGACGCAGCAGGGATCGGTGCTGGGCACTGTGCCGTACATGTCGCCCGAGCAACTCCGCGGACAGGAGGTCGATGCGCGCAGCGATCTCTTCTCGCTCGGCATCCTGCTGTACGAGCTGATGGCTGGGCGTCGCCCCTTCGAGGGAACGAATGCCGCCGATCTCACCTCTTCGATCCTCAAGGACGAACCCACTCCACTGCCCGAGGCCGACTCGTCGTTTCCCGCACCGCTCTCGGAGATCGTCCACGCCTGTCTGGCCAAGCGTCGCGAGGATCGCCCGGTGACGGCGGCCGCCGTGCGCGACGCACTGGAGACCCTGCGGCGCGAACTCGAGTCCACGGTCGAAGCGACGCGCACCGTGACGGGACCGGTGACGACGCCCTCGCGCTCGCGCGGACCACGCCTGGCCCTGACCGGCGCGCTCCTGATCGCCGCGCTCGCAGTCCTGTGGTGGGGTTCGCAAAGCGGTCCGACCAGTCCGGACGCCCAGGACCGACCGATCGTCGCCGTTCTGCCCTTCGAGAACCTGGGCGCACCCGTCGACGAGTACTTCGCCGCGGGCATCACCGACGAAATCACCTCGCGTCTGGCCCTGATCGAAGGGCTCGGCGTCATCTCACGGACGAGCGCACGCGTCTACGCGAACACCGAGAAGTCGATCCGGGAAGTGGGCGCCGAGCTCGGCGCCGGCTACGTCCTCGAGGGAGCCATCCGGTGGGACAAGAGCCGCGAGCCCGGGCGCGTGCGGATCTCCTCGCGACTCATCCGCGCGGCCGACGATACGAACCTCTGGCTGGAGAACTACGAGCGAGAGGTCGACCAGATCTTCGAACTGCAGTCGGCCATCGCCGCGCGCATCGCCGAGGCGCTCGACGTCACGCTGCTGCTGCCCGTCCGCGAGGCTCTCGACGACCGACCGACCGAGAACATGGATGCCTACCGGGCGTATCTCGAGGGACACGAGCAACTCGACGCGCCGGGCTTCAGCCGCGAGGGATTCGAACTCGGCGTGCAGATGTTCGAGCGTGCGACCACGCTCGACCCGCGCTTCGCCCTGGCCTACGCGCGTCTGTCGTCGATGCACTCCCGCATGTACCACTACGGCTTCGATCGCACTCGCACTCGACTCCGAGCTGCCAGGCTCGCCGCAGATCGTGCCCTGGCCCTGGAGCCGAACCTGGCGGAAGGTCACCTCGCACTCGGCCACTACCACTACTGGGGGACGCGGGAATACGACCTCGCTCTGGCCGAGCTCGAACGCGCACGGGAGATCGAACCGAACAACAGCGAGGTCTGGCTCACCACCGCCTACGTCAAACGTCGACAGGGCGCGATGGAGGAAGCGATCCAGTTGCTGGAACGCGATCGGGAACTCAGTCCGCTCGACCCGAACGTCGTGGTGGCGCTGGGCGAGACGCACGGTACGCTTCGTCAGTACCCCGAAGCGGAAGAGGCCTTCCGACGAGCCATGGCCCTGGCCCCCGACGACCCCTACCCGTACACCGAACTCGCGCTCCTCGAACTGCGCTGGCGTGGCGATCCCGCGGCGGCCCGCGCAATCCTGGGTCGAATGCCGACCGTCGACAACGACGAGAGTCGGCGGGTCCGCTTCCTCGTCGAGCTGCTCGACCGTCGCTTCGACGCGGCTCTCGAAGCACTTGCCGGTTCTCGGACGAGAGCGTTCGAGGCCGGCTCCTTCTACCAGCCCATCGCTCTGCTCGAGGGACTGGTTCACCGCGCGCGTGGTGACGAAGACTCCGCGCGCGCGTCCCTCCTTTCCGCGCGCGCGACCCTCGAACGGGCACTCGAGGGAGACCCGGGAGATCACCGTATGCTCGCCGCACTCGGCCTGATCGAGGCAGGGCTCGGTCGCGCTTCCGAGGCCGTACGCCACGCCGAGCGCGCGGTCGCTCTCTACCCTTTGGAGAGCGACGCACTCGGTGCTCCGGTGCAGGTCGTGAATCTCGCACTCGTGCACGCATTGCTCGGCAACGCCGACGCCAGCGTACGGGCTCTGCGCGACGTCCTCTCGATCCCGTCGCCGATGTCGGTGGCCTGGCTGGAGATCGATCCACGGTGGGACGCGGTGCGCTCCTCCGACGCGTTCGAAGCATTGTTGGAGGAGTTCCAAGAGCAGTAGGACTCGCTCCACCCCAGCGCCCGGGTCCGATGAGGGCGAAGACGTGCAAGACGGAACAGCCCGTGCACGTTGACCCCGCCCCCACGCCCGCCTAAGCTCTTCGATCCCTGGTCCCGCCCGGAGACACGCCCTTGATCGGCAAGACCCTCGCCCACTACGAGGTCACCGGCCTGCTCGGCTCCGGTGGCATGGGAGACGTCTGGCGCGCACGCGACACCAGGCTCGGCCGTGACGTCGCCCTGAAGGTCCTCCCGGACGCCGTGACGCACGATCCCGAGCGGCGCGCCCGTTTCGAACGCGAGGCCCGGGCGATCGCGGCCATCGACCACCCGAACGTCGTCACCATCTACGCCGTCGAGGAGGCCGAGGGTCACCTCCTGTTGAGCATGGAGGTCGTCGAGGGGCAGACCCTCGGGGAACTCATCCCGCCAGGCGGTCTACCGCTGGACCGGATCCTGGAAGTCGCCACCCCGATGGCGAGCGCCCTGGCCGCCGCGCACGGACGGGGCATTACGCACCGCGACCTCAAACCGGCGAACGTGATGGTCCGGCCCGACGGTCAGGTCCGGATTCTCGACTTCGGTCTGGCCAAACTGGTCGACGGTTCGCCGGAGGTGGAGGACGTGACGATCGCCGTCGACGCCACGGCCGAGGGCCGGGTCCTCGGCACCACCGCCTACATGTCGCCGGAGCAGGCCGAGGGCAAGCCCGTCGATCCGCGGACCGACGTCTTCGCGCTGGGCATCCTGCTCTACCAGATGGCCACGGGCGAGAAGCCCTTCGTGGGCGACACGCCGATCTCCACGATCACGAGCATCCTGCGCGACGAGCCACGACCGATGCACGAACTCAAGCCCGAGTTGCCGACGCAGCTGGGGCGGATCATCGGTCGCTGCCTGCAGAAGGATCCCGAGAACCGATACGACACGGCCAAGGGGCTGATGTTCGAGCTGGAGAACCTGCAGGAGGATTCGTCGTCGTCGTCGATGGCCGCAGTGTCGCCTCCGCGTTCGGGTACCCACCGGAACCGGATGCTGGGCGCCTCCGCCTTCGTGGTGCTGCTGGCGGTCATCGGATTCTTCTCGGTGCGCGGAATGGGCAACGACCCGGAACCGGCCACGGCCGTGGAACCACCGCCACCTCCCGGGCTGACCGCCGCGGAGAACGGTGTTCCCACGATCGTGATCTTCCCCTTCGAGAACCGCGGCGAACCCGAGGACGCCTACTTCGCCGAAGGCATCACCGACGAGATCGCCACGCGGCTCGTCGGCACCGACGGCGTGGCCGTGCTCAGCCGCAGCAGTGCACGCAACTACGACCGAACGGGCAAGACGATCCTGCAGATCGCCGAGGATCTGGGCGTGGACTACGTGCTCGAGGGAAGCGTGCGGTGGCAGGGCAGGACCGACGCGGAGAGTCTCGTGCGCGTCTCGCCCGTGTTGGTCTACGCGCCCGAGGACCGACAGGTCTGGGCCGACAGCTACGACCGCGACATGCGTGAGATCTTCGCGATCCAGACCGAGATCGCTTCGGCGGTGGCCACGCAGATCGGCACCGCACTCGCGCCGCAGCAATACGGGACGGACGACGCCGCGCCGACTCAGGACATGGAGGCCTACCACCTGTTCCTGCGGGCACGGCAGGCGATCGACCGCGGTCAGCTCCAGCGGCCCGAGTGGGAGATCGCCGAAACACTCCTGCAGAACGCGCTCGAGCGCGATCCGACCTATTCGGCCGCGTGGGCCTATCTCGCGCGGGTGCAGGCCGCGTTCTGTCACTTCAACTGGGACCGCAGCGAACGACGTCTGGCGGCCGGACGCCGTGCCGCGGCCCGCGCCCGGGAACTCGCGCCGGGCACGGTCGAGGACCACCTCGCCCACGGCTACGTGTACTATTGGGGCGAGAAGGACTTCCCGGCCGCGACCCGCGAATTCGAGGCGGCGCTCGCGCGGCAGCCCGGCGACGTGGAGACGATCGAGGCCCTCGGCTTCGTCGCCCGTCGTGAGGGACGTTTCGAGGACGCGCTGCGCTGGTTGAACCGCGCCCAGGAGTTGAGTCCGAGCAACTGGCGCCTGGCCTTCAACATGTCGGAGACACTGCACATCCTCCGCCGGTACGAGGAGGCCCTCCTCGTCGCCGACGAAGCGATTCGTTTCGATCCGGGCGCACCGGGCGGCTACGTCCAGCGTGCGACGTCGCTGGCCAACATGGGCCGACTGGACGAAGCCCTCGACGTGATCGGCGACGTCCCCCGCTTTTCGACCGACGCCGACGAGGAAGCGGTCACGCTCGCCCTCGCCGCCCTCGATCTCGACATGGCGCGGTCCGTCGCGGCGCGTCAACCGGAGTACAGTGCCGAGCAGTTCGGTGACGTATGTGCCGAGGTCTCGCGGGGATACCTCGCCTGGATCGAGGACGGGCGCGAAGCCTCCCGCTCCCACTTCGAACGTGCCGTCGCGACGCTGCGTCCGGTCGTGGCCGCAGCCCCCGACCAATCGAACCCCGCCATGCTCCTCGCGGAATCCCTCGCCGCACTCGGAGAGGTCGACGAGGCCGTCGACCTCGCGCGTTCCGCTCTCGGCCGCTACCCGGCCGGAGTCGACACCTGGATCCGGCTGTGCCTCGAGTGGGATCTCGCCCGTGTCCTGTTGCTCGCCGGACGGATCGAGGAAGCGGAGACCCTCACGCGCCAGCTCTGCTCCCAGCCGGCCTACAACGTCTCGCGCGAGTTCCTCCGGGCTTCGCCCTTGTACCGGAGCAACGGACCCATCGAGCCCTTCGCGCGAGTGGCGGACTTCGAGCTGTAGTCCGCGCGCGGCGCCGGCGGTGTGCACCCGCCCGAAATGATGCGCCCGCACGCTGGACCTCGGGTCGCCCGAGGTTCACCCTGCTCCGTGGAACGGATGGCTACGTCCGGGGCCGCCGCCACGCCCGCGCCCGAGGAGGAGCCATGTCGACGCAGGACCTCCGTCGTCTCGATCCCCAGCTCGCCTACCTCGCGCTGCTGACCCTCGCGCAGCTCAAGCCACTCTCCCGCTGGGAGTGCGCGTTGACCGAGACCGAGATCGACGTCCTCCGAGCCACCGTTCCGCACGTCCGACGGATCCGGCGGCGCACGCGACTGGGGCGTCCGGTGACCGAGACCCTGATCGCGAACGATCCCGCACGCGCCGTGCTCTACGAACGCATGTTCGGCGGTCGTCGACTCCGACGCACGCCCGAGACCGTGCGCCGGGAAGGCCGCCTGCTGGGCTATCCGTCGTGTTGCGTCGAGGGATTCGTGCGCGAACCCTACGCGGCCAACGGGATGGCGCCCGACGACCAGGAGATCCTCTTCCACTGGGCCTGCCCCGGCTGCCGGGTGACGCCGACGCTGTTGCGCGAGTATCGGCAGGTGCACGCGGACTGCTCCCGGCTCTTCCGACGGGTCAGGACGTCCGATGCGAGCCCGCGGTGGCTCGACCGCGCCGGACACGTGGCGGCCACGGTCGCGCTGGTCGCCGGCGCCTCCGGCGCGACGACGACCGATCCGCACCGACTCCCCGCTCCCGACGATCTCGACGGCGACCACGCCTCGGTCGCCGAAGAGATCCTCGCGGGTACCGACTGGGAGCGCAGGGACACCGACGACGACACCGTCGTCGACGGCGTGCAGATCGCCCAGCTCCTCGATGCGCTCGTCGAGAGTCCACCTCCGGGCGTCATGGTCACGCACCACCCCCAGCGCGGCATGGAAACCTGCCCGCACTGCGGAGCCACCGTGAACATGGGCTTCGTGACCGTCATGCATGCCCAGCGCGAACTCACCATCGACCTGCCGTACATCGCGCTGCACTACCTGGAGCACGGATCCCTGGGCTTCGAGGGGAGCATCCACGCGGGCCGCGTCGACCTCGACGCGGCGAAGCGGATCCTCTTCCCTTGCGACGCGCCGCACCTCCTGCCGCTGCAGTTCGGCGACGACGGCGACGAGGACGGTCTGTACCGGGAGGAGGAGCTGGTCGTCGGGACCGACCCCGACGAGCCGGACTCCGATCTGGACACCGTTCCGGACGGCCCGCAACTCGCCGAGGAGTTGATCACGCTCGTCTCCCGGCTTCCGCGCGAGGTGCAGACGGATCGCCCGTACCTGCAGGAGATGCGTATGGACGGTCTCGTCCAGTGCGCCGTGTGTGACGCCGCCGTCGACATGGGCTTCTTCGAGATCGTCAATCCGGTGGCGGACGTATCGATCGCGGCGCCGCTGCTGGCCCTGCACTTCGTCGCCAAGGGGTGCTTCGACCACGCCCCCTGCGACTGGGGCAAGGAAGGAGCGCGGTCCGAAGAACCGATGGTCGAACCCTCGGGCCCCGCATCACCCGAGACGATGCCCCGCGGCGTCCTCCCCACCGTCCTGCGCGCCGTCCTCACCAGCCAGGGCCCGGCCCACTGGGTCGAGGTCGAGGGCGATACCGACGGCGACGGGCTCACCGACGCCGAGGAAGCCGCCTTGGAGATGAGCCCCGTCGATCCCGACGAGAACGGCAACGTGCGTCCGGACGGGCGCGAACTCGCCGCGCTCTTCGCTCGGCAGATCGAGCTCCTCCCCGAGGGCCCACTCGCCGACGAACCGTACCGGATCACGCACATGCTCATGGGAAGCGAAGGCTGCTTCACCTGCGGTGAAAGCTGGACCATGGGCGAGTACCAGGTCGTCAATCCGGTCGCCGGGGTCTCGATCGACGTTCCGTTCTACAACGTGCACTTCATGCAGCACGGGAGCTTCTCGAGCGACGGGCTCTTCGCCCCGCGCATCGACCCCGTCCTCCTGGCCCAGGCGCTCGGACCCCACGCGACGGGCGTCGAGGACGCAGCCGTGAGTTCGGCGTTCTCGTTCTGGAACGCACCCAATCCCTTCGCGAGCGGAACGACCACGCGCATCGCGTTGGACCTTCCCACCGCCGTCGAACGGATCCGCATCGCCGTCTACGACGCCGCAGGCCGCCGCGTTCGCGAACTGTACGTCGGCGAGGGGAACGAACGGAGGATCCGTCTGGAATGGGATGGTCGGGACGATCGGGGCGCGCTGTCGTCTCCCGGGGTCTACTACTGCCGCGCCCGGATCGGGGAACTGAGGATCAACCGCAAGATCACGTTGGTGCCGTAGACGGTCTCGGCCAGCGATGCCGACCACCCCGAGCCACGTGCATCCACCGGACGTGGTCTCGTCGGCGGTCTCTCTCCACTCCTACCAGGAGATCTCCGATGAAGAAACTCGCTCTCACCGTACTGCCCCTCGTCTGCATCTTCCTGATCCTGCCCGATCTCGCCGACGCCGAGGGCCGCGGCTCGAGCCGATTGTATCGTGATCGCCTCGAGATCGGACGGGCGCTGCTCGAGGTCCAGTCGACGAACTGGCCCTCCGTGCTGCAGCACTACACGGACGACATCGAGTACCACGATCCGATCGTGGACATCGGCGGAATCGAATCGATGAGCGCGTTCCTGGCGCAGCTCTTCGCGAACTCACCGGATCTGGTGACGACGATCGAACAGGAGACGTTGCTCGACGGCATCTACTCGGCCACCTGGACGATGGTCGGGCAGTTCAGCGGCGTCCCGTACGAGGCCAAGGGCATCTCGATCCTCGAGTTCCGAGGCCGGAGCCGGCAGGTCGCGTACCAGCGCGACTACTACACCGAGGGCGACATCATGACCGGGATCCCCGACCTCGATACTGCCATCGAGGGATTCCGCACCTTCTACCGGTGCGCGGTCGACCCCACCTTCGACTGCCCCTTCCCCAGCGCACCTCCGGAGACGTCGGCGTGGGGAGGCCCGCCCGTCACGGCGCCGCCGAGCGACAGAATCGGTGGACGGGGCCGTTCCTGGATCCACCTCCGTCGCGATCGGCTCGAGATCGCGCGCGCGGTCGTCGAGATCAATGCCTCGAACTGGACGGCCGTCCTCCCCTACTACGCCGACGACGTCGCGTACCGTGACCCCATCGTCGAGATCGACGGAATCGACACGATGACGTCGTTCCTGGGACGACTCTTCGCGAGTGGGCCGGACCTGGTGACGACCGTCGAGACCGAATCCCTGGTCGACGGCGTGTACACGGCCACGTGGACGATGACGGGCAGTTTCGGCGGCGTTCCGTTCAGCGCCCCGGGAATGTCCATCGTCGTGTTCGGTGAAGGCGAGCGGAAGGTCCACTACGCCCGCGACTACTACACGGAGGGCGACATCATGATCAACGTCCCCGAACTCACGGAGGCCGTGGTGGGCTTCCGGACGTTCTACCGGTGTGCCGTGGATCCGACCTTCGAATGCCCGTTCCCGCCGCTCGATCGTGTCGCAGCGCTCGGCACGGACGAGACACCGAGCCCCGCGGACAGAGAGACCTTCGTGCTCGGGCAGAACACGCCCAATCCCTTCAATCCGGCGACCACGATCTCGTACCGCGTCCCCGCCGGTGGCGGGCACGTGGCTCTGCGCGTGTACGACGTCTCGGGCCGGCACGTCACGACGCTCGTCGACGGGTTCGAATCTGCCGGCCGCAGGACGATCACCTGGCACGGAGAGGACGACACCGGCCAGCCGGTCGCGAGTGGCATCTACTTCTACCGGCTCGACGCGCCGGAGTTCAGCCAGGTGAAGAAGATGATCCTGATCGAGTAGGAACCCCGAGGATGATGCCGATCGACCATGCACGTGCGGCCGCTCGTGGCCGCTCACCGTGGTAGACTCCATCCGCCACTCCGGCCCACGCGCGTGCATCGCGCTTCGTAGGTGATGTGCGCGCATCATCTGTCGAACGGAGGTGAGCCATGGGAACCCCAGCCCCACGCACGTGGATCCTGGTGGTCCTCGTCTTCCTGGTGGCCTGCGGATCGAGCCCACCCGAACTGATGCCCAACGGCCCGACGAAGATCGCCAGCGACGCCTACGAGCTGCGCATGGCCGGCGAGGTTGACGATGCGGTCCGCCTGTTGAAGGCCGGTCTCGCCGCACATCCCGAGTCGGGCGTTCTCCACTACGAACTCGCACGTACCGACCTGTCCCTCCTCGACATCGAGAACAGTCGGAACGAGGCCGCGGCCGCGGTCGACTGCGCACCCAGGAGGAGCGACTACCGCTACTTCGCCGCGTTGGCCTCGGCCTATTCCCTGATCGAGGCCGCCCATCAACAGGACCAGGAGCGCATGAAGTCGATGGGAGCCGAGACCATCGACCAACTCGAGACGCTCCTGCAGAACGACCCGGACCACGCCCGTGCGCGCTATCTGCTCGTCCAGCAGATCGTCGAGATGGCCCCCGACGTCGGCCTCGAGGTCGACGACCCGATGCATCACGTCGAGTACCTCGAGGCCCGGGACCCGATTCTCGGGGCCAAGGCCCGGTGCTGTCTCGTGGACAAGACCGAGCAGCGCAGGATCTGGATGCGGATCCTCGACGAGCACCCCCACGACGTCCGGGCCCAGGTCGAAGCGGCCGAGGGCTTGATCGGCGCCGGGCGACTGTTCCAGGCCGAGAAGTGCCTGACGCGGGCGATCGAAGCGGACTCGCACAACTGCTACGGGTTGCTGCGACTGGGACTCGCCTACGCGGTGCGGCGCGACTGGGTCCACGCGCTCGAGCTGACCGAACGCTATCTCCGGCACGATCCACCCCTCGCCCTGCGCGCCTACGCCCTCGGGCGTCTGTCGGTCATCCATCGGCAGATGGGCGATCCGGAGGGCGCGGAGGAGTTGGCGAGCGAGGCGCGGGACATCGACCCGCACGTCTGGATGACGGTGATGCCGCCACCGCGGGAGATCTTCACGCCGATCGTCTCCGCGAAGCCGGAGCCCAGGAAGATCTGACCGAGCGGTCAGCGTGCGCGGCGGAACGGAATGCGGTTGCGACGGCACCCGGGAGGTCCTGCCGGGTGCCGCCAGCGACACCGAACGCTGTTCGGTGCCCCATCAGAACCGGTACCGCTCCATCAACCCTTCCTCGAGCGCGCGCCGCTGCGCGTCGCTCGGCACGAAGTCGTAGATCTGCATCTCGGCCATGCGGAACGTGGTGAAGCCCACCGGACTGCTGAACGTCGCACCGTTGACGCCGAGGCTCGCACCGGTGAACAGCGAGATGGGCAGCGTCAGGTTCGGATCGTGGGCCTTCTCGAGACCGTTGATGAAGATCTTCGTGCCCTCTTCCTGGCTGAAGGTCACGACGTACAGCTGCAGCTGGGCGATCGAGCGATCGAGCGTGGTCGTCAGCTTCTGGCTGCCACCGTGGGACACGCCGAAGGTATCGCTGTCGTCGAAGCCCATGCGGATGACCTGTCCCTCGACGTTTCCGTCGCCCCACAGCCAGTAGGCTGGCGTGTCGTCGCTCGGTGGGACGCCGATCCGGTTCAGGACCGCCACCACCGTGTAGTCGGTGTCACGCAGCGCGGTGCCCGGAAGTCGCATGCGGCCGGTGGGCTCGATGGTCGACGATCCCTTCTCGAAGCTCGGGATGCGCCCGCCGTCGGGATTGCCCGGAACCCAGTAGCCCGCGAAGTTCGAGCCGCCGAAGGGCACGGTGGCGTCGCGGCTGTCGTCGCCGCGCTGCGCGCCGAACTGGTCCTCCCAGCGGGTGATCTTGTAGATGCCGTCCTGGCGGTACCAGCTCACGCCGAGGCTGCCGCGGTACCAGGCGATGCCGTCGGGCAGCGCGTCGCTCAGCGGCGCGCAGTCGACGACGTCGTACTCGGTGGCCACCTTCACCTTCAATTCGCGCGCCGGATCGTTCGCCGCGTTCACGGTGTAGCTCAACGGCACGCCGGTCGTGATGGTCCCGCCCTCGGCGATGAAGGTCTTCAGCGCCTCGAAATCGCCGGTGAGGGCGGCCGCGGCCTGACTCGCGACGCCGCCGAGCGCGTAGCCACCGATCTGCACCTCGCTGAGCTCGCTCACGTAGGTCACGTCCGCCTCGAGCTCTCCTCCCGCAACCGCCTTGTCGAAGCTCCCGCGCACCGAGGCGTCGACCTCCTGCAACGAATCGGTCGACTGGATCAGCAGATAGAAGACGCGCCCGTAGGTCACGCTCGATATGTAGGCCGCCGGGTTGCCGGGCTGCACGTAGCGGGAGAGCTGCTCGGACGTGACGTCCGGACCGAAGAAGTCGCCGGCGTCAGTCGGGGTCTGGAAGGCGATCGTGTAGTAGCTCTGGGTGAGGCGCACCAGGTAGCGGTTGTAGCTCACGTCGCTCTGGTACTCGAAGGAGCCCTGGATCTCGGTGGTGAGGGTCTCGTACTCCGCGCGCAAGGATACGCCGAGCTGCTCGCGCGACGTGATCCGCTCGATCTGCACGGTGGTGCGGGCCGGAAGGTCGTCGGGCGTGCCCGCAATGATCTCGTTCATCGCGTCGACCGCGCTGCCGAGACTCACCTCGTCGACGTCGACGGTCGAGGTGTTGGTGCCGTTGATCAGCGTGATCACGTAGGTGCCCGGACCCCGATCGACGGGGATCTCGCTGGGCGTCGCGTCGTCGAGCGTGTTGCCCTGCAGCAGGTTTCCCGGGAAGACGATCCGCGCGTTCGGATCGAACTGCGGGAAGTCGCTGTAGCCCTCGGTGAGGCTCACCGTCTTGCGGGTGCAGTAGTACTGGTCGTTGCCCGAGGTCTCCTCGAATTCGACCGCCTCGGTCTCTTCGTACGTCTCCTGGAACTCGTCGAACTCGCCGGCCTCGTCGAGGACACGACCGAGTTCGGTGGTCGAGCCGCCGCCGCCGGGGCCAGCGGGACCTTCGGCATCGTCACTGCAGCCGGCGACGAGGAAGAGGACGCTCAGGGCGAGCGCCAACGCAGTGCGCGTCATGGTGGGTCTCCCGCGTGGGTGGAAGGGGGCTTCGGAACAGCATGCGCAGTCGAGGGACGGATCGCGCAACGGGACGGGCGCCTAGCGCAACAGTCCCCGACGCCAGTCGGTCACGAGGTGCAGGGGGGAGACCGACGCGTTCCCTTCACTCATCGGGCTGCTCTGGAACACGAACTCGCCCTGTGGCGCCAGACTGAAGGCTCGGCCGTTGCCCGTCGGCACCACCGAACGGATGCCGGTCCGCGTCGCCCCGACCCGAAAGGTGTCCCCACTCCCGTCGACCGAAGTCACGAGAAGGTCACCGCCGAATGCCACGGTGTAGAGCGTCGACCCGTCGGCGGACCATTCGGGCCAGACCGAACCGGTACGAGTCACCTGCCACTTGCGCGCCGGATTCTCCGCGGACACGACGAAGACGTCGAAGCCCTGCTCGGACGTGGCGTTGAAGGCGATCCATCGTCCGTCCGGACTGTAGATCCCGCCGCCGGCGAGATCCTCGCCGAGATCGAGGAAGACCTCGGGCTCCGAACTCCCGTCGATGGGGAGCACTCCCATGTCGAGGTCGTTCGCGGCCGGCTCGGTCCCCTTCATGGTGACGAGGATCGTCTCGCCCGAAGGATGGATCGACGACGGCCACAGTGCCTGGTCGCTCTCCGCGAGCACGCGCGGAACGGCATTGCCCTCGATCGGGTGCAGCAGGATCCGGTGACTGGCCTGGTGAAGGCTCGAGTAGACCACGGCCGATCCGTCCGGCGTCCAGACGGCCCGCGTCTCCTGTCCCGGAGCGAAACTCAGGCGCGTCTGCAGCCCCGAATCCAGCATGACGATCCAGAGATCGGTCGCCGCCTCTCCCTCGCTCACGATCTGCACGACGGCCCGGCGGCCGTCGGGAGAAACACGGGGGAAGTCGACGGATCCGGGCTCTCCGATCGTCACCGTCTCGCCGGTGTCGAGATTCTTCCGGGTGAGGATACGGTCGGATCCCGGACTGCCGACCTGGAAGACGGTCATGCCGGTCTGCGCGATCGAGTAGACGGCGATCGCCGAGTCCCGGCTCAGGACGGCCACGTTCTCCACGAGGGGCACGCCACCGACGATCTCGCCGTCCCACGGCTGCGGGAACGGCGTGGTCATCAAGACGCCCTCGCGCACCGTCATCAGGTGTCCGTCGTGGTACTCGGCCGCGGCCTGCGACGTCGTGAGATCACGGGTCTCGTCACTGCCCAGACGACCCATGCGGATCGGGAAGTGACCGCCTTCCGCGTCGTTGGTCCGCACGAGATAGATGTAGTGTTCGCCATCGGGCAGGAAACGCGGATGACGGTGCGAATTCTCCTGCCCTTCGGGCGTGGTGAGCGGCGTCGCCTCGCCACCGGTCGACGCCACGTGGCTCAGGCCGACACTGGCGTCGGCAGCGAAGATGATGTCTCCGGCCTCGTTCCAGGTTCCGCCCTTGCCGTTCGGCGCGGGGCACAGCGTCGTGGGCGGACCGCCGACGGCAGCGACCTTGCGAAGACGCCGGCCCTCCATGTCGAAGAAACCGATCGTCTGGCTGTCGGGCGACCAGAACGGATAGGCCGCGGATTCCGTGCCCGTCAGCATGGTGGCTTCGCGGGCGCCGACCTGGCGCAGCCAGAGCATCACGCGACCGTTCTCGTCGAGCGCCGAGAACGCCATCATGGTGCCGTCGGGCGAGAGCCGGGCCGGACCCGGCGAACTTCCGTCGACGTCGAACTCGTTCCCCTCGGGCGGCGGGATCATGGCGTAGACGACCGGAGCGGATTCACCCTTCGGCAGCACCAGCGGGGCCAGCAATCCACCCGCGACGAGAGCCACGATCGCGAGCGCGACGAAGGCGGGCCACGAGCGGCGACTCGCGGGCTCGGGCGCGGCGATGGCACTCGCCCCCATCGTCGACAGCGCGAGTCCTCCTGGCTCGAGGAGCAACCGCGCCTCGCCGATGTCCCGCAGACGATTCCGCGGATCGCGTTGCAGGCAGCGTTCGGTCAACTGGGCGAGGTCGGGTGCCTGCTCCGCGGGCAGCCGGCTCCAGTCGGGCTCGGCGCGCAGCACCGCGGCCATCGTGTCGCTGACCGTCTCGGCCTCGAACAGCTTCTCGCCGACCAGCATCTCGTAGAGGATCACGCCGAAGGCCCAGATGTCGGCGCGGCGGTCGACCTTCTTGCCGCGCGCCTGCTCGGGCGACATGTAGGCGGCGGTTCCGAGGATCGCGCCGGCCTGGGTCATGGCCGCCGTGATCGTGGGCGACATGGACGGGTCGGCGTCCTCGTCGACGTCGCCGAACCACGCGCGCGCCAATCCGAAGTCGAGGATCTTCACGTCGCCGACCGGCGAGACCATGACGTTCGCGGGCTTGAGGTCGCGATGGACCAGACCGGCCTCGTGCGCCGTTTCGAGCCCCGCGGCGATCTGGGCGGCGATCGACCGTGCTTCCTCCGGCGGGATCGGTCCGTTGCGCAGGCGCTGGGAGAGGTCCTCGCCCTCGACGAGTTCCATCACCAGGAAGCGGATCCCGTCCGCCTCCTCGAAGCCGTAGATCGAGGCCACGTTCGGGTGCTGGAGGCTGGCGAGCGAACGCGCCTCGCGCTCGAAGCGGGCCTTGCGTTCGGGATCGTCCGACATCTCCGCCGGCAGGATCTTGAGGGCGACCTCGCGTTCGAGCTTGGTGTCGCGGGCGCGGTAGACCTCGCCCATGCCGCCACGGCCGACGGCGGCGGTGACCTCGTAGTGGGCCAGTTTTCGTCCGATCAATGGGCGTGGTCTCCGGGACCGAGGAGGGGCGCGGCATCGAGCATAGCCGACCGCGGACCTGGAGTCACGCGGACCGTCGCGCCGGCGCCGTGAACGCCGTCACGCAGATCTGCCATCACCCGGACGATCGCGAGACTTCCGATTGCCGGCGTCCGACGTCCGGTGCGATGCTGGCCATTCGTGAGCGACGCGTCCTTCGCCGCTCGAATCGTCGCTCCTCCCCGAGCACCACGGAGCCATCCATGGCCGAAGTCCGACTGCACGTCCTGTATCCCCACCCGACCGACGTCGACCAGTTCGAGCAGGACTACGCGCAGCACGTCGTGCTGCTTCACGAGAAGATGCAGATCCCGGCCGACGCACGGCCCTACTCGATCACGCGCTTCGTCACGACGCCGCTGGGTCCGCCCTCCCACCACCAGATGTTCACGATGCCCTTCCCGTCGGCCGAGGCGCTGCAAGAGGCCATGGTCAGCCCGGCGATGCAGGAAGTCGCCGCGGACGCGGTGCGCATCTCCTCGGGCGGTCCGCCCGTCATCCTGGTGGGCGCGGAGCACGTGATGGAGTGAGCTGTCGACGGTCGGCCGCTCGTGCGAGCGTGCCGGCCCGCGGCTTCCCGTTCCGCGGCGGAGGTGTCCTCCCCCGGTCCCTCCCGATCTGTCCCTGGTCACGGGCCGCCCGATGCCTTTCCCTGCTCCCATGTGCATTCGTTCGAGCATCGTCGAGGGCATCCGCGCCACCGCCCCCATTCTCGTGGGGGTCGTGCCCTTCGGGATGATCTACGGCGTGGTCGCGGTCTCGGAGGGTCTGGATCGCCTGCCGGCGATCCTCATGTCGTCACTCGTCTTCGCCGGCGCCTCGCAGATCGCCGCGGCCGAGCTGTGGGGCCAGGGCGCTCCCTTCGCGATCGTGGTCGCGACGGGCCTGGTCATCAATCTCCGCTTCCTCATGTACTCGGCGTCGTTGGCTCCGCACATGACCGGCCTGAGCACGTGGCAACGCTGGGTGGGATCCTACCTGCTGACCGATCAGGCCTACGCGGTCTCGGTGATCCGCTTCCAGGACCACACCGAACTCCACCGCTTCGGCTTCTACTTCGGATCGTCGATCGTGCTGTGGACGACGTGGCAGGCCTCGTCGGCTCTCGGCGTGATCGTCGGACTTCAGGTTCCGGCGTCGTGGGGACTGGAATTCTCGGTGCCGCTGATGTTCCTGGCACTCCTGGTCCCCACCCTGCGGACCTCCACGCCCGTCCTGGTGGCCGTCGTGTCGGGCGTCGCCGCGGTCGTCCTCCACGGACTGCCGATGCACCTCGGGCTGATGACCGCGGCCGCGATCGGACTCTTCGTCGGCGCCGTGCGGGAGCGTGCCGCGTGAGCGCGTGGGCGTGGATCCTGGCGCTCGGCGTCGGCACCTTCGCGATCCGGGCGTCGTTCCTGTTGCCGCGCGGACAAGGTGAGCCCTCACCCTACGTGAAGCGCGTCCTGCAACTCGTGCCGGCCGCGGTCCTGAGTGCGCTCGTCACGCCGAGCCTGTTCGTGATCGACGGCGCGCTGGCGCTGTCGTGGACGAACGAACGGCTGGTGGCCGGGGCAATCGCCGCCCTCGTGGCATGGCGCACGAAGAGCGTGATGGTGACGCTCGTGGTGGGAATGGCGGTCCTGTGGGCGGCGCGGCTGCTCGGGTGAGGGCGCGAGGCCGTGGGCGGCGCGCTCGACGGAAACGGCGGTTCGCGCCGGCGTGCGAATCATCCACTGCTGCGGCTTCGACTCGATCCCGAGCGATCTCGGCACGCGCGCGCTCCAGGACGCGGTGATCGCCCGCGACGGCCGGCCGTGCGACGAGGTCAAACTCTTCGTCGTCGACCTGCGGGGCGCGGTGTCCGGCGGAACGATCGAGAGCATGGTCGGCGTGATGGACGCGGCGCGCGATCCCGCGGTGCGCAAGGTCCTCGGCGATCCCTACGCGCTGAATCCTCCGGGTGAGCGCCACGGTCCCGACCGCCGCGAACCCCGCGGTCCGGATCACGACCGCGTCACCGACACTTGGACCGCGCCCGTGGTCGCAGTGAGGATGACGATGACGAGCCGGGGAGTGGTGGGCACGGTCGGCCGTTCAAGCGCTCCTTCGGGGAGCCTGCGGAGAAGTCTCAGGAGAACTTCACCGATCCCGACAGCCGGATCATGAAGGTTTCGGGCGGGTTTCAGCAGAGTTACAACACCCAGGTCGCCGTGGACGGGGGGTCCCGGATCATTGTCGCGAACGGTGTCACGCAGTCGGCGGCCGACGTGGGACAGCTCAGGCCTCTCCTGGACGGGATCCGCACGAACACGGGGCGAACCCCGCAGGGGGTCTTGGCCGACGCGGGCTACGCGTCCGAGAAGAGCCTGCGCTCGCTGCAACGGCGACGCATCGATGGGTACGTGGCGCAGGGACGGGGAGAGACGCCGACCGAGCAGGTCGCCTCGAGCCCTGAGCACCAGAGGGTGCACGAGAAGTTGAAGACGAAGTCAGGTCAGAAGCAGTACCGCAAGCGCAAGCACATCGCGGAGCCACCGTTCGGTTGGATCAAGTCCGTGCTGAACTTTCGATCGTTCAGCTTGCAAGGCCACGTCGACGTCAAAGCGGAGTGGAACCTCGTTTGCCTGGCGCTGAATCTGAAACGGCTGAACGCCCAGATGATGTGGTCAGGATGAAGAAGACGGCAGGACATGGCTGCGCTCCGCTGGCCGGGGCCTGAGAAGAGCGGAGAAACGAGCACCGCAGCTCGCACGACCGATAGAACCTCTCGCTGGAAGTCGACCACGTTGCTCCGGAACGCACGAATCGACCGGAACAGAACGTTTCTGGACTCCTACGGCGCAGGCTCCTAGCGCAAGAGTCCCCGACGCCCGTCGGTCACGAGGTGCAGGGGCGACACCGACGCGTCGTCTTCGCTCATCGGACTGCTCTGGAACACGAAGTGACACTGCGGCGCGAGGCTGAAGGCTCGACCTTCGGCCGTCGGGACGGCCGACCGGATGCCGGTGCTCGACGCGCCGACGCGGAAGGTGTCCCCGCTTCCGTCGACCGAGATCACTTGCAGGGTGCCGTCGAATCCCACGGAGTAGAGAGTCGAACCGTCCGCGGGCCAACCCGAAGTCGAGGATCTTGACGTCGCCCACCGCCGACACCATGACGTTCGCCGGCTCGAGGTCACGATGGACCAGACCCGCCTCGTGCGCCGTCTCGAGCCCCGCGGCGATCTGGGCGGCGATGGACCGGGCCTCGCCCGGAGCGACCGGTCCGTTGCACAGACGTTGCGAGAGGTCCTCTCCCTCGACGAGCTCCATCACCAGGAACCGGATCCCGTCCGCCTCCTCGAAGCCGTAGATCGAGGCGACGTTCGGGATCGTCCGACATCTCCGCCGGCAGGACCTTGAGCGCGACCTCACGGTCGAGCTTCGTGTCGCGGGCGCGAAAGACCTCGCCCATGCCGCCACGGCCGACGGCGGCGGTGACCTCGTAGTGGGCCAGTTTTCGTCCGATCAATGGGCGTGGTCTCCGGGACCGAGGAGGGGCGCAGCATCGAGCATAGCCGACCGTCGAGGGGAGTCACGCGATCCGAGGCGGAACTCCGTGCACACGATCACGGCTCGTCGTTCCCGTCGGCCGGGGTGCTGCAACAGGCGGCGACCAGCTCGGAGATGCAGTTGCCACGCACCGACTTCCACGGCTGCGGCCGGTCACTCCCTTGTTCCGGCCAGCACGGGTTGCTAGCCTGACACCGCTCCCGTCCCCCTTGCGCGATGCCCGATCCCGGACACCCCCTTCGCGCCGAAGAACGGAAAGAGCTCCATCGCTGCCTCGATCCCGACGGACCGTGGGTCGTCGCGGTGCACGGAATCGGCGGAATCGGCAAGACCACGCTGCTGCGCGAGTTCGCCGAGGTCGCACGTGACCGCGGGGCGCGCGTGGTGGTCCTCGACGGCGACGCCGTCGAACCGACGCAATCCGGTTTTCGTGCGTCCCTGACCGACGCGCTCGCCGCGGTGGGAACGTCGATCGAGGATCTCGAGTCGGCCGACGACGGATCCTCGCCGCCGGTCGTCCTGGTCCTCGACGTGTTCGACAGCCTGCGTCTGCTGGAGACGTGGTTGCGCCAGACCTTCCTGCCGTCGGTGGGCGGTGCCCTCCGCCTCGTCACGGCGGCGCGTTCGGCGCCGGCGGTCCACTGGGTGACCGATCCGGTGATCGGCCCTCGCTTCCGGAGCGTCGGCCTGGAGACGCTGCCCGACGAGGAAGCGCACCGTCTGCTGGACGAAGCCGGCGTCGCGACCGAAGCGCGTGATTCGCTGGTGCGCGCGGCAAGCGGGCATCCGCTCGCGCTTCGGCTGGCGGCGCACGCGAGCGGACGCGCAGTCGCGGGTCGTTCGGCCGGAGGAACGATCGAAGGCGTCCTGCGCGATCTGACGCACTTCTACGTCGACGAGATCGACGATCCGCGTCTGCGGCAGGCCGTCGAGGCGGCGTCCGCTGTCCGTCGCGTGACCGAGCCCCTGCTGGCGGCGATGCTCGATCTCGACGAGGCGCACGACGTCTTCGGCGCGCTCCAGGACCTGCATTTCGTGCAGGTCCGCAGCGACGGCATCGCCCTGCACGATGCCGTGCGCGAGTTCGTGTGCGCCGAACTCCGGGCCCGCGACCCGCAGGGCTTCGCCCACTTCCGCCGTGCCGCGTGGCGCCAGATGCGTCAGGAGGTCCACCACGCTCCGTCCACCCTGCTCTGGCGATACACGGCCGACCTGATCTACCTGATCGAGAATCCGGTCGTACGCGAGGCCTTCTTCCCGACGACGGCGCCGCACTGTGTCGTGGAACCGGCCCGTGTCGACGACGAAGAGGCCATCCTCGAGATCTCCTCGCTCCACGAATCCGAGACCGCCACCCGCTGGATCGACTTCTGGTGGACCCTGGCGCCCGATGCCTTCTTCGTGGCGCGCGACGACGAGGGTCAAGTCGTCGGTTTCTACTGCTCGCTCGACACCGATCGTGTCCGCAGCCGCGACCTGCGGGAAGATCCGGTCACGGCACTGTGGTGGGAGCACCTCCACGCGAACGGTGGCGGGCAGGCGCTCTTCCTCCGGCGCTGGTTGTCGCGCGAGCACGGCGAGGTCCCGTCGCCCGTGCAGGCGGCGTGCTGGCTCGACCTCAAGCGCAGCTACCTCGCACTGCGGCCACGTCTGCGCCGCGTGTACCTGACGATCGTCGATCCCGTACCCTATCTACCGGTCGCGCGGCGGCTCGGCTTCGTGCCGCTCGACGAGTCGGTCGCGCTCGGCGACACGCCCTACGCCTCGGCCTGCCTGGACTTCGGCCCGCGGTCCGTCGACGGGTGGATGCGTCGGCTCTTCACGCAGGAACTCGGGGAGATGGGACCGGAGCACGGCGCGCTGCTCGATCTGGAGTCGCGCCAGCTCCTCGCCCCGGACGGTCCCCGCGAGCTGAGCCCCCTGGAATTCGGGGTCCTGCGCTTCCTCGTGGAGAACGAGGGAATCGCCGTCACCCGGAGCGAGCTGCTCGCCGACGTCTGGAACATCCACCACGAGGGTTCGAGCAACGTCGTCGACACGATCATCCGGAGTCTTCGCAACAAGTTGGGCGATCGGTCCTGGAGGATCGAGTCGGTCCGCGGCGTCGGCTACCGCTGCCTGCCCGCGAGCTGAACGGGGAATCTCATCGAGATCTCATGATGGGCCGGGTACGTGCGTCCTAGCTTCGGGACCGAGCGAATCGTCCCCCTTTCCTGGAGGTCTCCTCGTGATTCGTCATTTTCTGCGCAGCACCGTCCTGGTCCCGTTCCTGCTCCTACCCGCCAGCGCCGTCGCCGATCACCACGGCTCCGACACCGAACCCACCGTCCGCGAACAGCTCCTCGCCCTGGAAGAGCAATGCGCGGAGAACGCCTCGGCAATGGAGGCCCGGCAGGCGGAAAGGTCGCTCTACGAGCGTCTCGGCGGCAGGGAGGGGATCCACGCGATCACCCGCGAGATCGTGCGTCTCCACGACCAGAACGAGGCGTTGACGCGCATCATGGACGGCGTCGACCGCGAACTCCTCGCCCGGCGCGTCGCCCAGTTCGTCATCTCGGGAACCGGCGGGCCCCAGGTCTACGAGGGCCGTGACCTGGTGAGCGCGCACGCGCACCTCGACCTGACCAACGCCCACTTCCTCGCCGCCGGCGGCGACGTCATGCAGGCCATGGAGAACGAGGGCTGCACCGAGGACGAGATCGAAGAGATCGTCTGCACGCTCGTGTCGTTGCGTCACAAGGTGGTGATGGAGTCGGAGCGGGAGCTGCATTGAGGCTCGTTGCGCATCACACGCTCGTCTTCCGCATGGGTGGTACGATCCGGTGTACCGACCGCGACCGACGTCCCCCACCCGGAGACATGCCCAATGAAACGCCTGATGCTGCTCCCCTCGATCCTGTCCCTGCTCCTGCTCGGACCCGTCGGCTGTGGTTCCGACGACGACGACGGCGGGACCGGTCCCACCGCCACCGTCGTCGACGACGTCGTCGTGAGCCTCGACCGTATCACCGTCGACCGTGATTGCGACCCGAGCGGCGGAGTCGGCGAGTTCGGCTACAAGTTCTACGTGGTCCTCTTCGACGAATCCGGCGAGATCGACCGGGTCCTGGATTCCGACTGGAACTCCTTCAATGCGACCGACGGCGACTCGTGGGATCCCGGTGGCACCGCGAGCTTCCGCATCGAACGGCGCCCTGGAATGCGCTTCCACGTCCAGTTGCGCGTGCGCGAGTTCGACGGTGCGCTCGAGCAGTTCTCGCAGGGGACCTTCGTCGGGCACGAAGGCGCGGCCGGCGCCGATGCGTGGGGACCCAACGATTCCGGCGGTGTGAACGAGTACACGCTCTACGACTCCGCGCAGCGGGTCGGGATCATCGACTGGGACTGGTGGGCGGCCGACTCCTGCCGGGGGGAGTTTCGGTACAGCGTGACGGCGACCGAGGTCACGACCGAGTGAGGGCTCGCTCCGCGGGTCGGAATTGACCGGCCCGCAACCGTCCATTACGATCCGACGTCCTTCCGTCGGAACCCGGAGGGCGAACACCTGCACTTCCGCGACCCCAGCGGCGGGCAATGGATGATCGGGGCGTCGAATCTCGCCCACCTTCTCCCGGGAGCCCGCCGTTGATCGGCAAGACCCTCGCCCACTACGAGATCACCGCCCTTCTCGGCCGTGGCGGCATGGGCGAGGTCTACCGCGCCCGCGACACGAAGCTCGGCCGCGAGGTCGCCCTGAAGCTCCTGCCCGAGAGCTTCACCGCCGACCCGGAGCGTCTCGCGCGCTTCCGGCGCGAGGCCCGCGTACTCGCCTCGCTGCAGCACCCGAACATCGCCGGCATCTTCGGACTCGAAGAAGACGCCGGGCGCGTCTTCCTGACCATGGAACTCGCCGCGGGAACCGATCTCTCCGAGCGCATCGCCCGGGGGCCGATCGCCGAGGACGAGGTCGTCGACCTGGCTCGTCAGCTCGCGAGCGGGCTGGAGGAGGCCCACGAGAAGGGCATCGTCCATCGCGATCTCAAACCGGCGAACGTCAAGATCGGTGAGGACGGCAAGGTCAAGATCCTCGACTTCGGTCTGGCCCGCGCGCTCACCGGCGAGACGTCCGCCGAAGAGGACATCGAGAACTCGCCGACCATCACCGCGGCGATGACCCAGGGCGGCATGATCCTGGGCACGGCGGCCTACATGAGCCCCGAACAGGCGCGGGGTCGCAGCGTGGACCGCCGCGCGGACATCTGGTCGTTCGGCGTGGTCCTGTTCGAGATGCTCGCCGGTCGGCGACTGTTCGAGGGCGACACGGTGAGCGACACGTTGGCCTCGGTGCTGAAGGACGACGTGGCGTGGGACCACCTTCCCGAGGAGACCTCGCCGGGAATCCGCCGCTTGCTGGAGCGTTGCCTCGAGCGCGATCCCCGGCGGCGACTGCGCGACATCGGCGAGGCGAGGGTGTTCCTCGAGGCCGGAGCGGCAGACGCCTCGCTGCTGGGCTCGGTGGCGTCGGTCGTGGATTCCCTGCCCGACGACCCGGATCTCGGGCCGACGCACCGCAGGCGAGGCGCTCTCGTCACCGTGGCACTGACGGTCGCCGCGGCGGTCGCGGGGACTCTCGTCGGCTGGCAACTCGTCGCGCGGCCGGAAGCACCGCCCGTCTACAACATGGCGATGCCCGTGCCGCCGGGCGCGGTCTACAACTTCTCGACGGCGCGGCCCGGTCCACCGCGCGTCTCGCCGGACGGCAGCATGGTCGTCTTCGCGGTGCGCGAGGGCTCGTCGCAGGCCGTCCTGCACCTGCGCCGTCTCGCGGATCCCCATTCGACGCCTCTCACCGGAACGGAAGAGGGTCTGTACCCCTTCTGGTCGGCGGACAGCCGCACGATCGGCTTCGGCACGGTGGACGGTCGGCTCCGCCGCGTGCCCGTGGCCGGTGGACCGCCCGTCACGCTGTGCGACGCGGCCAACATGAAGGGCGCCACCACGAACGCCGACGGCGTGGTGCTCTTCGCGCCGGCGGCCGGAACGGGGATCCATCGGGTGTCGTCGGCAGGGGGAACGCCGGTCGAGGTCACCACCGTCGACCAGGACGCCGGCCACGATTCGCACCGACATCCGCGCTTCCTCCCCGACGGCGAACACTTCCTCTACCTCGCACGCCGCACCGGCGGGCAGATCGACGAGCACGACATCTACCTGGCATCGCTCGACGGCGGTGAGCCCCGGCTCGTGCTCCGGTCGCAGACCCAGGCCGAGTTCTCGCGCGGTCATCTGCTGAGCGTGCGCGAGGGAACGTTGCTCGCGACGCCCTTCGACCCCTCGAGCGCGGACCTCGGCGAGCCGATTCCCCTGGTCGAAGACGTCCTCGTCGACGCGGGCGCGGCGCTCGGCGTCTTCTCGGCGAACGATGACGGAAGCCTCGTGTACATGGTCCGCACCGGCGGGGCCGAGCAGTTCCTGGAGTGGGTCGGGATCGACGACGAACCGCTCGGACGGGTCGGCGACCCGGGCGGTCTGGAGCGGCCGCGGATCTCGCCCGACGGGCGGCAGGCGGTCGTCGAGGTGTACGGCGACGATCCCGGCGAAGGCGATCTCTGGCTGGTGGATCTCGAGAACGGCCTGCGGACCCGCTTCACCTTCGAACCCGGCTACGAGGGTGCGGCGGAATGGACGCCGGACGGCACACGCGTGGTGTACACGGCCTTCGCCGACAGCGTGGCGCGGATCGTGGTCCGGCCGGTCGAGGGCACGGGCGACGCTTCCGTCCTCTACGAGTTCGAGGGCGAAGTCGCCCCCACCGGGGTGACCCCCGACGGCAACACGGTTCTCCTCAACCAGCGGGACCCGGAAACCGACTTCAATCTCTACTCGCTCTCCGTGGACGGCGGAACTCCGACGCTCCTCGTCGAAACGTCCCTCATCGACTACAGCGCCGCCGTGTCTCCCGACGGCCGGTGGATGGTGTACGGCAGTGGCCAGGGATCGGAGTGGGACGTCTACGTCCGCCCCGTGTCCGGCGGCGAGCGACGCTGGCAGATCAACCGCGAGCCCGCCCTGTATCCCTTCTGGGGCGCGCGCGGCGAGCGCATCTACTACGTCCTCACCAACGGTGAACTGCGGTTCGTCGAGGTCGACGGCGGCTCGTCCACCTTCCGTTCGGGCGCGCCGCAGCGCTTCGCGGCCGTCAGTCCGCCCGGAGCCGGCGGCGTGTACGTGTCGATGCACCCGGACGGCGAACGTCTCCTCACGGTTTCCGGGTCCGTCGCTGCGAACGAGACCTCGGATCTGCAGCTGGTGACCGATTGGACGCGCGGATTGACGAAGTAGCCGGGCAGGAACCCGTGCGGCCGCTCACACCCAGCCGTAGACCACCGCGTTCACGTTCATCCCCGCGCCGACAGACGCGAACACGATCACGTCGCCCGCTTCGATCGACTGGTCGGGCATCTCGCCGCGCAGCACCAGATCGAGCAGCGTGGGCACGGTGGCGACGGAGCTGTTGCCCAACCACGAGATGGTCATGGGCATGACCCCCTCGGGCACTTCGTCGATGCCGTGGGACTTGAACAGGCGCGCGAGGATCGCCTCGTCCATCTTCGCGTTGGCCTGGTGGATGAGGATCTTCTTCACGCGGGCCACCTCGATGCCGGCGCGCTCGAGGCTCTTCGTCACGACACCCGGCACGGTGCTCAGGGCGTACTCGTAGAGCTTGCGTCCGTACATCTTCAGGTAGAGGCCGTCGGACACGGTCTTGACGTCGTAGGTCGAGCCCATCCACAACAGGCGGGCGTGCTCCAGCGTGTCGGACCGGACGGCGTGGGCCAGGAGTCCCTGGTCGTCGCCGACGTCGCGGGCCTCGAGGACGGTGGCCCCGGCGCCGTCGGCGTAGATCAGGCTGTCGCGATCGTGCGGATCGCACACGCGCGACAGGGTCTCCGAACCGATCACCAGGGCCCGGGTGGCATCGCCCGAACGCAGGTAGTAGTCGGCCTGGATGATCCCCTGCAGCCAGCCCGGGCAGCCGAAGGGCAGGTCGTAGGCCACGCACTCGGGGTTGGCGATCTCCAGGCTCTGTTTGACCCGGGCGGCCAGGGTGGGCACGAAATCCGAGCGGCGGTTGTCGTGGCGGATGTCGCCGAAGTTGTGGGCGACGATCACGTAGTCCAGGGTCTCAGGGTCGATTTCCGAGGCCTCGATCGCGCGCTTCCCGGCGATCGTTCCGATGTCGGACGCGACGAGATCGTCGTCGACGTACCGGCGCTCGGAGATATCGGTGATCTTCTGGAAGGTCTCGACGACGCGTGGATTCTTCTCGCGTTCGATCGGCTTGCCGTAGTCCGCGAAGAACTCCCGCGTGACCAGGTCCTCGTTGCGGATCCGTCGGGTCGGAATGTACGAGCCGGTGCCGATCATCACGGAGCGGCGCATGGATGACCTCCGAGTGTTCGCGGGGCCCCCAACTCTGCAGCACGCGGGGCCCGATGTCACGCCGGACCGATCATCCCACCTGATCCACGACCCCCACCACGACCGACCGCACCGGCAGGCGCCCGCCGCCGAGGATCTGCCGCGCTCCGTTGCCCTCGTCGAGCATGATCACCGTCTCGCCGTATCCGGCGCCGACGGTGTCGATGGCGATCACGTGGCCGCCCGTCGGCCTTCCGTCGGCGTCGAGCTTGTCGAGCAGGAGCAGCCGTCGCCCGTCCATGTCGGGATGATGGATGGTCGAGGTGATGCGCCCGGCGACGCGCGCGAGGATCACGACGGCTCCTCGCGGGCATCGAGGTGGACATCGTCGACGATGCCGACGACGGCGTGATCGACGGGGACGAAGCTCGGATCGAGGGTCAGTGCGGCCTCGCGGCTGGCTTCCCAGTAGACGAGTTCTCCGGGCCCGGCCATGCGCGTGCCGTCGGCACAGACGAAGGGCCTACCCGTCGCCGCCGCGTGTTTGTCGAGCGGTTGCACCCACAGCAGGGGCACGCCCTCCATGCCCTCGTAGACGATGTTGCAGACCATGCGGCCGATCACCCTGCCCAGG
>Ga0102940_1000300_pt1 | contig 34572 bp, 63 predicted proteins | sample SalPonR2_C_D1_MG_FD_78215 | JGI IMG/M metagenome (GOLD analysis project Ga0102940, IMG submission 78215) | Salt pond soil microbial communities from South San Francisco under conditions of wetland restoration - Salt Pond MetaG R2_C_D1_MG | ecosystem: Environmental > Aquatic > Marine > Intertidal... | reverse complement strand
ACCGTTTTCATCTATAGTTTTTTCACATAAAAAACCGTTTGATTCATACTTATGGTAAGCTAATACATCTGAATGTTTGTGGTAGGCTTTGAGTATTGTTTTCATTTTTTCAATTCATTTACTGCTTGTACAAGCTCGTTTATTTTATCAATCATAAAATTCATGTTATCAGAAGTAGCTTCAGGCATTATTTTTATATCATATCCGTAACGTTTACTTACTCTATCAGGCATATCCAGCTCAGATAATTCATTAATTTCTTTTTTATTTTCTTTATTTGACATAATATCTAATTTTAGTATTATTTAATTGGTTTAGCATTTATAATATCGAGTTAAGTACTTTTAAAAACTCGTCATATTCTTTTGAATCGTAGCAAAATTGAAGCGATTGAGCTAATGCGTAAGCAAAATCAGAGCTTAAAATTACATCTCTTGAAGGTATATGGCAAAGAGCAATACACTTGTCAAAGCACTTTTTGGGTCTTTTAACTGGGTTTTTCTTTCCTGGAAAGTTGTTTTCGTTTAAGACTTGCATAAACAAGTCTGTTCTATAACTTGTAAAAATATCAGTTGCAAACTCAAATACAATTAATGCTGTTTCTTTTGGAGTTGGTATATCTTGACCTTCTCCTTTGCAAGCTTTTCTAAGTTTTTTGAATAATTTTTTTGCTTTCATAGCACTTGTTTTAAATTGTTATACTGCAAATATAACAAATAAATTAACACAAAAACAAATAAAAAGAAAAAAAATACCCTAGCTAAAAAAACTAGGGTATCACTAACCATTAAAACTAATTATGAAAAAAACTACTTTGCGATGTGCAAGTTACTTATTTTTTTATTGAATACGTTATTTAGTAAAAAATTATATTTTTTGGTTTGCTGAGGTTTTTTTTTGCTTTCCAGAAAGTGATCTACTTTTTTTTCTGCATGCACGTATTCGCAGTTTTTTTGGTTCATTTCGTACTCGATCAAAATATCTTTAATCATTCCTTTTTTTTGTTTTATCATTTTTTATGACGTTTTAAATAGTTATTTATTAAAAATTATGTATTACAGTTTATATGTGTTTAGATTGTTAATTGATTACAAGTTGTTGGTAATCAATGAAAGTTGGTTTATCAAGGAGTTATGCACCATTTGCCCAACGCTCCCACAATTTCAACAGCAACAGTAATCTTTTAACTTTGCGTTCGTACTTTTTAGGTATTTTATTTGGTCGGATATTTTGACCATTCCCAGAAAGTTTTCTACTTAGTTCGTGCCAGTTTATTAGTTCCATACTGCTACAAAAAATGTGCTTTTATATAAAGCAGGGTTTAAATATTCAACTTTAAAATACTCATATTCTTTTGAGTTTTTTGTCGATGTTTTGGCATCTTGACTGGGCAAAATAGTATAAATACCTTCTTCAATAGCCTTGTTAAATTTTTCTTTGTGAATAATGTTTGATACTGTCATGATTTCTATATTTTAATTATTAACTGATACAAATATACAGTAAAATGTATTAACTACCAAATAAAAATACACTTTTCTGTAAATTATTTTCACTCACCCCGAAAAAACGGGGTATAACAAGCGGTCATAGTTAATAAAGCCAATTAAAGTTTGTGTTTCATAGGTTGCGGTGTGGGTGGCTACGTTCCAAATCAAATCTTTCTCATCTATTCCAATGCAGTATTTACCCGCTTCAAAATCTTGTCTTACCCACTTAGCGAGAAAATCTACTTTGCCTTTCCGCTCAACTCGATAAACCATTCCTTCGGGCTGCTCTTTAGGACAAATAGAATCAGTCTTTAAGTTGAGTATAGGCTTCAATTCATCAACACTTATAGCATCTCCTTTATGTAGCAATCTTGGTAATGGTAATCCCATTTGCTCAAGAACTTCAAAAGGTTGTCGCTCATTGTTTGCATTGAAGTAGTCAAAAAATACGATTGGTTCTTTTTCAATATTGTAAATCAATCCATGTGCTTGATAAAGCCATTCGCCAGCAATACGTTCGCCATCATTCAGTAAGTCATTAAACATTTCAAATCTTCTACCTACCCATTTTGCAAATTCGTGATGTTGCTTGTATGGGCTTGTGCTTGCTTCATATCCGCTACGTGTCAATGCAAATATGTTTCCATCCTTCTTGGCTACACCTATATTTGAGCCATCGTATTTTTCAAACACCAATATAGTATCGTGTTTATCTCGTTTCTTTTTTGTCAATATTCGCTCTTGTCCTTCCCCTATAAAGTAGTCTTTCTCGCCGAGTTTACTGTTGGATAGGTGCGGAATACTGCCGTAATTTTTTCTATTTAATGGTTTCATATATTCTAAAATTAACTGTGGTTAACAAAGGCTATATGTCCATTGCTCGTACCTCACAACGGCACATAGCCAAACCGTTATCTATAAATTATTTCTTGCCCTTCATTGCTTCGTCTAGCCTTTTTTGAAAATTTGATTTTTTTCTTAGTTTTGTTCCTTTATCTGGTCTTGTATTCCATTTGATCATTACGTCAATTTCATCTTGATTAAATAATGATATTATCCAGGCTATCCAAATAAACAATAGAATCAATGCTACCGCACCAAAAAGCCATTGCGGAGCATTCCAATAATCCAATGCTAATACATAAACCACAGTAGACAATATCGGGCTTCTTGTAGGTAAGTTATTTTTGCTAATTACTTTTTTTGATTCCATTTTCAAATTGTTTTTGTTTTTAATAATAAGTAAGGTAGGTATTAAGTTCGCAGTAAGGAGTTATAATTTATTTAACGAACAGCTTTATTTATAGCGTCGTAAGCTAATTCTAATTCTGCACCTGTATTGTTTTCCTCACAAAATTTAACCAAATCCTGTAAAGCATCAAGCAATAATGGTGATGTTGCTATTAGTCGTTGGTCGTTTAAATTTTCTTCTAATTCTTGTTCGTACCTTTCGTCTTGTCCACTATATCTTGAGGGTTTATACAATGTACATATTATTCCGTCTTTGTTTCTTACTGCCCTGCTTTTATTAGATGTAAATACACAGTCCCACTTGCCTTTTGAACCTTTAAATTCTTTCATTTTTTGTTTTTTTCGTTTTCAAATTTAGCGTTTAGTATCATCTGAGAAACTTTTCTTTTGTTTGTTTTGTTCAACTCTTTTCTGTCAACGAGTTGCTGTAAAGTTTGGATTATTTTTTTCATTTCTTTAAAATTTATATGCTAGTGTAATAGGAACTAATGGCTTTCCTGTTTCAAAGTTAAGCCCTATGCCAGCCCCGATGAGAATTTTTTTTGTAGATAAAAATCCACTTAGGCTAATTGTTTCAATTGATTTTCCTGAACCTAAAGTAAAACTATTGCCTAAATAAAATCTTGGCTTAAAAACCGTTTTTGTAATTTCTTTTTTGATTTGCCTTTCTGAAAGATCAACCCTTAGCGATCTGCTGTAAATGTTATCTGCAATGATTGTAGAGGTTATTTTGGCGGTTTTTATAGTGTCTTTGTAAACATACTCTTTAGCTTTTTTATTTACAAAAACAGTGTCGTGAATTACTTTTGTTTTCACTTCTGGAACTTTAACAAAAACCTCTTTTATTTTTTCTGGTTTTGATTTAAAAAAAGTGTCAACGACTTTTACAATCTTTTTCTCTGTTTTGACTTCTGTTTTAATTTCTGGTTTCTGGAATAAAAAATAAGCTAAAACAGCGATTGCTAAGAATTGAAAAAGTATAATTTTCAGTTTCATCTTTTAGATTTGTAATTTAAAGCATCCTCTAGTGATAAATTAATATCATCTATTTTTTCACATATCTCAACTGCCTGATTTTCTATTTGATGTTGCATTTTAACCTTTTTTTCGATATAATTTAAAGTTGAAGTAAGTCCTTTTATATCCTCTTCTTTAAGAGGAGATCTGGGATCTAAAAGATCTTTTTTGATTTTTTTAACATCGTCGTGTAGTTTTTTCATTTTGATTTTATTTAATTAATGTTAATAGGTCTTGTAAATCTACGTATATATTGTTCAAATGCTTTTTGGTTATCGTCATTCATTTGGCACAGTTGGTCTATTATTTCGTAAGGGTCTGCATCTCTTACAAGCATTTGAACCACTCTGTTAAACGTTGCTGATTGTTGGTATCGCTCTTTGCCGTTTTTAAATTTAGCAATACATTCATCAGTCTTTTTATAAAATTCCATTTCATTCATAATTTAAATCTTAGTGTTCTTAATTAAGTTCTGTGTTGGTACTAATGTTACTTTTATTCCTTCCATAACTAATCATCAAATTTTATAACTGGCATCACAAGTCCTATGATATCACTATTACAAACTTCAATTTTCATTCTGTAATATAGTTCATCCCTACTAGTATCTTTGTTATCCGTCATGAAAGTAAGTTTAACCCTATTTTCCCCACCAGTAGCATCACAAAAACGCTTTAATATTTTTGGATTTATACCAATATAATCTCTTTTTATTATACGATCAGCATTAATAATATGATCAAAACTTGGGTAGTTGATACTATTACCTGATTTTATTTCTAGTCTAATTTCTGGTGCATTTTTACCATTACTCAAGTCGAAAAAGTGTTTTTCGTCTATTGATTGATAGCTTATATTTTTATACTTTATTAATTCTTTCCATACGGATGCTGGTATCAGTAAGCCTTCATCGGGGATGGTTTGTATAAAATCAAAATCTTCTGAGAATATTTCTTTTGTTGGTACAATAGCTAAAATGTTCATATCTGTTGCCCTACAAACTTCTTTAGTCATGTGTATGTGACTAAGTGTGTCGTTTATTTCTTTTGGAGAGGTTGCTAAATGTAGTTTAATTTTGTTTGTTAGAATGTTCATGATGTTATTGTTTTAAATTGCTTTAATGCAAATATACTAAATAAATTAACAAACAAAAAAACTATTCAATAATTTTTGCATTTTTTTCTCGCATTTCTATAATTAACTGTTTTCTTGATCTTACAAATAATTCATTGGTATTTGTGTTTCTGTAGGTGTCTGTAGCTTTCCAGACTTCTTTTCCTGTGCCGTATTCACAACCAACTATTTTAAAGCATTTTCCATCCATTTCAAAGAGTGTGCAATTCAAGCTACAGTCATTATTGTAAGGCTTCATATTTCTTTCATATAAGAATCAAGAATTACTTTAGCCATTTCATAAGACCAAACAAATAACGCCAAATACCCTAAGCTGTTTAGCCTTTTTAAAACTTCGTTTTGCTCCTGAATGTGTTTGTTGTTGGAGAGTTTACCGCTTTTCAAGTAGGGAGTTTCTTTTTTAACCTCAAGAAATAAACCTTTGTAGTGCTTATTTGGTTGTAGGATTAAAACATCTGGCAAACCTCTTGATGGGTTTCGTTGATTTTTAGCTTTTACCGCCTGTCCTATAGATAATTTTAAACCGCTTTTTTCAGCAGTGAATATAACATATGGGTATTGCAGTTTAATATAGTTGCTGATTACTGTTTGCAATCTTTCCTCTACTTTTTTCATGCTTTAAATTAAATCTTTGATGTGTTTGCCTTCAGCAATTAGCTTATCAAAGTATTTCGCCAAACCAATGTAAATAAATTCAACCTCAACTTTGCTGTTTTTTTTCCTTTCAATCTGGCTAATTAGTTTTTTGTACTCTGAATAGCTTTCATTAAGTGCGTTTTTTTTCACGTTTCTTTGAGCTTGTTCCATCATGCTTTTACGCTCTTCTGGGGTGAACTTTATTAATCCTTTCTTACCCAAATAGCTACCTACCCAATAGTAGCCATCATCAATAATTTTGTACTGAAAATAAGAATCAAAGCAATTTACAACCCCGCTATAAACTATAAGCTCTTTTTCTTCTTCTGAAATAGTTGGCTCAGGTAGTTGCTTTTTTTCTTTTGGGCGTGTTCTAAGTTTTTTAAATTCATTGAAAATCTTACCAACCAGAATATAATCAATATGATTTGATATTGGAACTATATCTAATTCGCTATTTGCGTACATTTCAAATGCTTTTTTTACCTCGCTGAGGGTAGTACCTATGCAATGCGTTTTAATCGCCTTTATGGCGTTACTGAGCCCCTCCTCTTTATCTTCTGAAAGAGACAAAAGATTACTAAGAAAATATTTAAATTTTGTTTGTAGTATTTCTTCAAGAGTTTCTGGGTTCATCTCTCGAAGCTTGTCTGTTTTTTTGTAGTTAGTTAATTCCATATTCAATTCTCATTTTTTGAGCCATGCTCATTTTTTTTGTATTAGTGTATGTTCTATTTAAGTTTTTCATCCATTCGTTTTGAAAACCACCCCACCCCTTTGAAACAATAATTTCAAACAACTCGTTCAAAGGGATTTTACTTTTTAAAACTTCTTTTTTTAAACGATTAAAAGCAGTCTCAGTATTTGCAAGTCTTTTTAGTTTTCTGTTTTTTAAAAAATCATCTACTATTTTTTTTTCAACACCTAAACCACACAAACTTTTTCTGAAAGAAAAACCAGAATGCGTATCTATATTAATACTTGTATTATTAATACTTGTATTATTCTCTTTTCGATTTTCTGACCACCCCCTTTCGATTTTCTGACTACCCCCCTTTTGATTTTCTGACCACCCCCTTTCGATTTTCTGTATAGGGTAAATTTCTCTTTTTACTATTTGCTTTCCTTCTTTTTGATAAAAAACTTTGATATGATTTTTTGATTCTAACTTTTTAATCCACAAAGAAACTGTTGATTTAGAAACATTATAAAGTTCAGAAAAATAACTGTTGGACGCCCAGCAAAAGCCTTGGGAATTACTCATGGCGGTTAGTTCAGAATAAAAAAGTTTTTCGCTTGATGATAGGTTGGTGTCATACCTTACGGTTGCAGGTATTACAGAATAAAAGTTTGGTTTTTCGCTCATTGTTTATTTGTTAAAATTTTAATTTTTTCTTTTAGCATTTCGTTTTCTAGTTTGTATTCCTCAATTGATTTTTTAGTTTGTGGAAAGAATTTAGTAAATATCATTTTAAATATTGGGTATTCTATAAAATCATATTTAAGATCATGTTTGTAGTGATGAATGACCGTTGAATGATTCAAATTTAAAAAACTACCAATATCCTCAAACGTTCTTTTAATGCCAAATTTTTCACAGCATTTTTCTCGAGCTACTTGAATAAAAACTTTTTTTGCTGTTGGTATTGGGCAAAATCTTTTTTTAGAAAGAACGTCAATGTTGCTTTTTTCCAGAATGTATTGTCTCAGTTCTTCAAAACTCATTTTTGTTTGGTTTTATTGTTAAAAAAAAAGTGGTCGAATTTGACCACTTTAAAATTACACCAACTCGTGGAGTTCAACGGGTTGGTTTTACCATTTTGTTATCGTCAACAAAATGGTTTTACCATATTACCCACGTCGGGAAAATGGTTTAAAAAGGTAGATCACCTTCTACAGTCTCACCTGAAGGTGATTTCATTGAGCTAGAATCTTTTTTAAACTCTTTTAAATTTCCTATGTAGGTAGGTTTTATTCTCTGATCTCTCCTCTTTTGTTTGTGAAACTTGAATACTTGCATTGTTTCCAAACTGATCTGGTTCATCATTAATCCAAAGAACAATATTTAAATACTTGGCACCATTTTTAAATGGGTTTCCATTTTTGTCAGTTGTTACAATTTTTGTTTTGTCAATCTTGTTAAGGTCGATTGCACCGATTAGCATTTTGCCCATCTTATTTATTATTTATTGATTTATTTTTTTTTTGAAATGATCTATAATTTGCTCCATTTTTCCATTGTAATAATCCTCAAAATCTAATTCAATGTTATTACTTTCATGAACTAAATGAAGAACACTCCTTAGTCTTTCGCTTTTTGATTTTTTACCTTTTTTCTTAAAAAATTTAGACTTTGAAAGCTTTTCTATGTAATTTACCGCATCCATTAACTCCTCCTGCAGGTGAGTTAAAAAACAATCTTTATCATTTTCTAAAAGCGTGGTGCCATACTTTTCTATGCCGTCCTTTGACCGTTGATTCATCTTTCTTATTACAGATTGAACAATAGGGTCTTTGGTTAAATCTTTCATTCTTTAATCTCTTTTAAAATTACATAAGAAGCAGAATAAGAAACTTTAGGGAGTTCAATCTCTTCACCATCAGTATTCACGTTAAGCATACCCTTTTGGTATTGTATGTAGGCTTGCTTGTGGTTCTCTTTCAAATCTTTCAACTCCTTTTCTTTTTGAGCAATATTTTCAATGCCTTTAAAGTCATACATTGTTTTGCCGTTTCTAACTTCGAATTTATATCCTTTGTATTGACCTTTGTACCCTTGTGCTTCGTTCTGTATTTCGTCAATGTTTTCTCTTTGCCAATCTTTTATATCGTTTAAAGTCTCTTCTATTTTAACTTTTTACTGATTCATTTCGATTAGTGCGTCTAGGTAGTTGAGGTTACCCTCCTCTACCATGTTAATCTCATAGGCTATTTTTTCCTGTAGCTCTTCAAATAATTCTTTTGACCCTCTCATGTTATATTGATTTTAAATGATTTGTTAATTCTTGTTTTTGCCCTGCAGTAAGATCATATTTTCTCAAAACATTTTCAATTTGCTCTTTAGTTCCAGAAAAAGAAGCCTCATACTGACTATCAGTTAGTTTTGGCTTTGCAGTGTTTATTAAAGTATTTTCTTTTCTAATTGGGTTGTCTATATCATCTTCATCAGTAGAGATATGAAAATATTTTAACAAAAAATATCTTTCAGCGTAAGTAAGTGCAGAGCCTAATCCTTTTTCCCAGTCATTTTGACCATTTGCTCCAAACAAATTTTCGTCTTTTTCACCAGTTTCGCAATCAACCCAAGTAAACTTCATTTCAACCTTACTTAGTATTTCGTTTTTTTGCTTATAAGTTTTTTCATATTTATCCCAGACTTGATAGTCTTGTCTAGTGTTTTCAATAGATAATATTTCTTGCTTTAAAATAAGATCGTTATTGTTCATTAGTGGTCTAATAAAACTTAATAATTTTCCACCAGACACATAGCTGTATTTATAACTTTTACCGTCTTTTGAAAGCCCTTTAACTTCTTTTTGGATTTTTAATAGTTTTTTGTAAATGCTCATAATATGTTTGTTTTTAGGTGTTAGATTCTACTATTTGTAAATCATTTTCTATCTGTTCTTTAGTTCCAGAAAAACAAGCTTCAGCTTGCGCTTTCAAATTCAATAAGCTTAGTAAAGTAAATTTTCTATAATAAGTTATTGCACTACCTAACTTTTGAGTGTCTTGAATATTTGGTAATTTTTTCGATGAAATGACACATTTTAAATCTTTATCAGATACATCAATTATAACGCTTTCAACATGTTCATCTGTTATAGGCTGTAATAACAGCAAACCATGTTTTTGAAGAACTGGTTTAACTTCTGAAAGTAATTTGTTAATATCAAAATATTTGCTTTTGAAAAATGGATTTTCGCTATCCTTAACGATAGCGTTCATTTCTTTTTTTGCTTCAAATAACTTCTTGTAAATGCTCATAATATATTTGTTTTTAAATGTTAGATTCTACTATTTGTAAAGCATCGCCAATTTCACAATCTGTAATGCTGTGAAATATCTCATGACCATCTTTGTCATACATCTCAAAATCAAAGTCAACTAAAATAATTTCAAGCTCTATATCTGTTAAAGGATTATCGTATGTAACGTAAGGGTCGTCTTTTACATATACTCGAACATAAATTTCAAAACGAATAATTCCACCCCTATAGTCTATTTCTTTGCTATGTTTTTGCAGAGAATCATCCATGGCATCAGGTGAAAAGCTATAGGCTTCTATTTCTAAAAGCTCCAAAACTTCTTTTTTGTTGTAGCTTGGTTTGTTAAAGATTTGACTGATTTTTTTAATTAGTGATCTCATAAATTAGTATTTTAAGTTGTTATATGTGCAAATATAACAAACATTTTAACATTGTGCAAATGTTTTGAACAATTTTAAAAAGTTTTTTTTCTGATTAGGTAAGAGGTGCCGTCTTTACACTCAAACTTTTTAGCGTTAAAATGTATGTAGTATCGTTGTAAACCACCATGAGCATGGCAGGTTTGATTGGCTTTTTTTATATCATCAGCATCAATATACATGAATGAACTAACACAATAAAAAAACACACAAACAAAGCACACAATTAAAAGCGTGGAATCGCTTATTTTAAATCCGCTTTGCTTATTTTTTTGACCCATTAAGGGCTTTTTGTATTTTCTGTAAGTTCAAAGAGGCACAAAGATTAGAGCCTTCTTTATTTTTGTAGGATGCGTCTACAACTTCAAAGAAACCGCCTGAGTATTTAAAGTGAACGCCTATAACATTGTCAAAATCGTCATTAAACTTTACAATGTGGTTTCCAAATTCATTATGATCCTTTAGGTTAATCAAAATAATATCTATCATGTAATCAATAACGCGACCTCGATTAACTTTAATTTTGTAAACAGGATAGCCGTCAATTAAAAATGGAAAGTCTTTTTTTACATAGTTGCTGTATGCTAAACCATTTTGAGATAAAAGTAAATTTAAACTGCCGTAGGATTTAGGGTTTGGAGTTAGATGCACAAATACGTTTAAACTCCCTTTGCTGTAGTCTTTCATTTGTCTAAATTGTCGTTTTCCATGTTGTTAAATTCATAGACGGCAATGGTTCTTTTTTTAATTTCTAAAGGGTTCTTTTTCACCTGTTTTTTTCCACCTCTTTTTTTTTATTATCTTTTTTCATGAACATACTTTTAGCAAAAATAACCAATAATTTATCAATTAAAAAATATTTAGTATATTTGTTTAACAACAAAACCGAATGAGTTTAGAGTTGATTTCTAAAAAAGATCATATTTGGAGAGCGTATGCCTTAAAACTTACTGGAGATAAAAACACAGCTGATGATTTGGTGCAAGATATGTACTTGAAAATTCACAATATGAAAGGAGGCTTGAATGATAGCTATATCTTCACAGCTTTGAGGTTTATGTTTTATGATAAGGTTAAGAGAAAAGACATACTTTTTTTTCCAGAAGATTGGTTTTTTAATGAAGTGAAAGTATTAGAAAAATTTGAAATTGATGACATTCAAAAATGTATTATTGATAGATTTGAAAAACTACCTTTTCATCAAAAACAATTGATCCTTGAAAGTCAAAACAAAAGTTTAAGGCAAATACAAAAAGAGTTCAATATAAATTATGCTTTTGTACATAGGGAATTGAAAAAAGCACGCAACAAATTATTTAAAGATGAGCCAACCGCCAAAGGATAAAAGAACAAAAGAGTACAAACAGTGGCTGAAAGACAACCAACAAGGGTTAGGAGACAAAGTGGATTATTTGCTAAATGAAACACCGATTGCATCAGTTACAAACGCTATCAAAAAAACAATATTTAAAGATGGTGAGGACTGTGGTTGCGATAAAAGAAAAAAGGTATTGAACAAAGTAATGCCATCAAAGCTAGTTCCTGTTAGATGCTTTACAGAATCAGAATATGCAGACTACAAACACTTCAAAAAGGTTCGGACTTTGGTAATGAAAAACGATCAAATTGAGTTCGTTGCTAAGTTGTATTCTGATATTTTCGCAAAGCAATATTTTAAACCCTGCTCAGGATGTAGCCCAAAGCCATTGTTAAGAATGATTGAAATGCTGGATAAAGTTTTTGAGAGTTATGAAAATAAGTGAAATTGAAGAATGGAAATAGCGGCAACATGTTATGATATGTTTTGGAATACAACAACAGCAAATCTAAGAACTGACATGATATTTCCTGAAGGTATAATTCATTTTTGGAGTAATTATTATAATTTTCAAGTAGGTTATTCTCTTAGCTCTACCAATGTATCTTTAATTCCTGTATGAAACTAATTCACGGCGACTGCCTAGAAAAACTCAAAGAGTTAGAGCCTAACTCTGTCGACACGATCATAACAGACCCACCCTATGGTATCTTATTCATGGGTAAAAAATGGGATTACGAAGTGCCGAAAGTAGAGGTATGGAAAGAATGCTTAAGAGTGCTGAAGCCAGGTGGCACGGCTTTAATCTTTGCAGGCTCAAGAACACAGCACCGAATGGCGGTAAATGTAGAGGATGCAGGTTTTGTTTTGAAAGACTGTATCATGTGGATTTATGGTAGTGGGTTTCCGAAAGCTACTGATATTAGTAAGCAATTGGATAAAATGGCAGGTGCTGAAAGGGAAGTTGTAGGTAAGCAAAGCATAACTGGTCAAGCATTGGGGAAAAATAAAGGATTAGGTAAAGTTGATAATGAACACAAAACTGAATGGAATATAACAGCCCCAGAAACTGACCACGCCAAACAATGGAACGGTTGGAAGTCTCACGGTCTTAAGCCAGCCTACGAGCCTATCATAGTAGCTATGAAACCAAACGATGGTACATACGCAAACAACGCTATCAAGTGGGGAGTTAGTGGGCTGAATATTGACGGGGGGAGGATACCTACGGAAGATAATTTAAACGGCGGTACTTATTCAAAAGGAAGCGAAAAAGGAGATGATTATTTTAAAGGATTAGAAAACAATACAGAAAGGAATTACACACAACCACAAGGCAGATACCCATCCAATATAATACACGATGGTAGTGATGAGGTAATTGATTTGTTTCCTGAAACTACTACAGGTACTGTAAAACCCTATGAGGCTAAAGACAATGAAATGATATTTAAGGGTTTTCCTAAAAACAAAAATATTTCCAGAAATGGAGATTCAGGATCAGCCGCTCGTTATTTCTACTCCACTAAAGAGAGCAAGTCCGACCAAGTCCAAGGCAGATTCCCAGCCAATATAATCCTAGACGAAGAGGCAGGGCGGATGTTGGATGAGCAGAGTGGGGAGTTGACAAGTGGAGCAATGAAAAAAAAATACGAAAATAAATTACATAGCACTTTTAAAGGTATTGGAAATGGTAATACTATTTGCGAAAAAAGCAAAGGCGGTGCATCACGCTTTTTCTACTGTGCCAAAGCTAGCAAGTCGGAAAGGAATAAAGGGTGCGAGGGGTTGGAGGAAAATAGCTGGGCATTGAAAAACAATTTTAGCTCAGACCCTAGAATGAATAAACCTCAAAACAGAATACCAAATCAAAACCACCACCCAACAGTAAAGCCCCTCAAGCTTATGGAGTACCTTTGCACAATCACAAAAACACCTACAGGAGGAGTTGTTTTAGACCCATACATGGGAAGTGGTACAACTGGCATAGCAAGTAAAAATACTGGCAGAGACTTTATAGGAATTGAAATGAATGAAGAGTATATCAAAATAGCAGAAGCGAGAACAAATAACTCATAAAATGAAAATAGAACCAATCATATACGAAACTACTCGATTCATTGATCGACTAGATGATAAACTTTCAATAGCAACGCTGGTATTATTTAGCTGGAAACTGGGTAATAAAACCTTTTGCGAACTATTGTACACTAAAGATCTTGAAGATTTTATCTTTAATTTAAGTCAAGAATACAAAGAGTATGATATTCAACTAGAAGTAAGGCTTCAAGATAAACAAATCAAAGAAGCATTGGTAAAAACTATCCAAAAAGTAAGAGACAAATATGATAGCGATGGATTTTTGAAAGCACTTTACGAAGGTGATGCTTACGCAGTTGTAATTGATGAAATAGTAAACTATAATTGGAACATACAAGAGTTTAATAATTTCTATAAAAACTTAAAAGATAATTCAAAAATTATATCTAATTATAAATGAAAATAACAGAAATAAAACCAAACCCAAACAATCCTAGATTCATAAGGAGCGAGAAGTTCAAAAAGCTAGTGAAAAGCATTAAAGAGTTTCCTGAAATGCTATCAGTCAGACCAATTGTGATTGATGAAAATAACATGGTACTTGGCGGTAATATGAGACTGAAAGCTTGCATTGAAGCTGGATATGATGACGTGCCAGTAATGTATTCAACAGGATGGACGCAAAAGCAAAAAGATGAGTTTATCATCAAAGACAATGTTGGTTTTGGAGATTGGGATTGGGATATGATTGCGAATGAGTGGGAGCCTGAACAACTGGAAGAGTGGGGGCTAGATTTGCCTGTTGATTTTGGAATTGAGGAAACTAAAGAAGAGGAAAAAGAAGAAGAAAAAGAAGAAAATATTTGCGAGGTTTGTGGAAAGAAAACCGTATAATTAAGAACAGTGCAAAAACAGTGTTGCTATGCCAAACACAGATGGATTAAAATCTTACAAGAAAGGGCAAAGCGGTAACCCCAACGGCAGACCCAAAGGCTCAAAGAACAGAAGCACCATTGCAAAGAAATGGCTCGAAGCTCAGGACACCATCAAAAACCCTATCACGGGAAAAAATGAAAAGCTGAGCCAAGAGGACGTGATGACACTAGCAATGATCAAAGAAGCCAGAAAGGGAAACGTAAACGCATATTCAAAGTTGATGGATTCAGCCTATGGACAGCCAAAGCAAACGATAGACCAGAATATAACTGAAAAGCCTATATTTAAAGAAATAAATTTAGATGTTTCAAGCAACGACAGCACAGAGGAAAATATCTAAACTTAGAAAACGAATTAGAATAGTACAAGGTGGCACCAGCTCGTCCAAGACGTTTTCTATCATACCCTTACTCATTCAATACGCTATTCAAAGACCTAATAGCGAAATTAGCATTGTCTCCGAAAGCATACCGCATTTAAAACGTGGTGCAATTCGAGACTTTAAAAAAATAATGATTTGGACGCAAAACTGGATTGAACAAAATTTTAATAAATCAAGCCATACTTACAATTTTACAAACGGATCATTCATAGAGTTTTTTTCAGCAGATCAACCCGACAAACTAAGAGGAGCAAGGCGTGATGTTCTTTTTATAAACGAGTGCAACAAAATAGATTTTGAAAGCTACCAACAGCTAGCAATCAGAACTAAAAAATTTATTTACCTAGACTACAACCCTTCAAGTGAGTTTTGGGTACATGAAAACTTGGTAAACGATAAAGATTCTGATTTTATAATATTAACATACAAAGACAACGAAGCACTTGAAGAAAGCATAGTAAAAGAACTAGAAAAGGCAAGAGACCGTGCACATACTTCAACCTATTGGGATAATTGGTGGAAGGTTTACGGCTTAGGTCAAGTTGGGCAACTAGAGGGTGCAGTGTTTACAGATTGGGAAATTGGAAATTTTAACCCTGATAATTTACAAACTTCTTTCGGTCAAGATTTTGGATTTTCAAATGACCCCACGACTTTAGTGGAGGTTGCCATAGACAAAAAGAAAAAAATAATTTATTTAAAAGAACATCTGTATAAGATCAAACTAACAACGTCCCAAATAGCTGAAATCAATTTAAAGCACGCTGGACGTAAATTAATAGTTGCAGATAGTGCAGAGCCTAGATTGATTTCAGAACTTAATCAAAAAGGTTGTAATGTTGTTGCTTCTATAAAAGGTAAAGACAGCATTCGTGCTGGTGTTTCAATAATGCAAGACTTCAAAATTATTATTGATCCAAACAGCCATAACGCAATAAGGGAGTTTAAATATCATATTTATGTTGACAAAGTGAGTCAAATGTATATTGACGATTTCAATCACATTATTGACCCAGCTCGATACAATGTATCGTACCACCTTTCGGGAGACTATACAATTATATTAGCTTAAATCAGAAAAAACAACAAGTAATAAAAATCAAAACATGAAAACAGTACTTTTTAAAAATGGAATTAAATTAGAAGTGTCTCAGGAAAAAGCTGAAATACTAGCGTCTCATTTAAATCTTGGTTATCAACACACGAAAATATATAATAAAGATAAGTCTTTACAGTGTGTTTTTGTTTTATGCGAAATACTTGCTATTTACTAAGTAAAAAAAATATTATATAAAATTTAGAACATGAAAACAGTACTTTTTAAAAATGGGATTGAAAAAAAAGTTTCTGAAAAAATAGCTTTAAAACTAGCGTCTGATTTAAATGCTATTAATCAACATACTAAAATCTCGAATAAAGAAGGTTCTTTAGATTGTGTTTTTGTATTGTCAGAGATAGTTGCCATCTACTAAGTAACAAAAAAAGAAAAAAATCGTTTTATAAGTATGAAAGTTACACTGCCAGAACATATAGGTGAAATCACACTTGGTCAATATCAAAAGTTTTGCGAGCTTGATAAAGATCTTGGCGAAGTCGAGCAAAAGAAACAAGTGGTTTCTGTGTTTTGTGATGTGGACGTGAACATTGTTTCGCAGTTTCCTATGGTTGAAATAAATGAATTTTATGAACAAATCAAAAAAGCATTAAATGAGCCTTGTGATTTTCAAATGACTTTCAAAATAGATGGCGTGGAGTTTGGCTTTCACCCTAACTTGGATCAAATGAACGGCTCGGAGTTTGGAGACTTTCAGAATTATTGCAATGACGTTAAAGAATACCACAGGATGCTTGCGGTTCTTTACAGACCTATTGCTAAAAAAGACAAGTTCGGAAATTATAAACTTGTAAAGTACAACGGCACCAGCGAGTATGCTGAAAAAATGAGAGATTTTCCAATGAGCGTGGTAAATGGTGTGATGGTTTTTTTTTTGAATTTAAAAAACGAATTGTATCAATCTACCCAGAAATATATAAGCAAGGCACAAGCGAAGGAGCAGAAGCGAGCGACTACTTCAAAAAGTGGGGTTGGTATGCAACCATTGTAAATTTAACAGATACAACCGAGGATGGCATTGGTAATATTTTAAAAGTTGAAAAAGTAATGAGATTAGGAATACATGAAATACACGTTTTTTTAGCTCATAGATTAGACAAACAAAAACTTGTTTCCTCAATAAGAAAAAAACAAACTCAAAAATGAATCAGTATAGCCAGCTTTTAAAATACTTTAAGGAGTTAGGGGAATCCGATCTATTTATCAACACAATAGCACAGGGTAGGCTAAGCAAAGCATTTTTAGACAAAGGTGATATATACCCTCTTTTACATATTGCAATCGACACAGGGAGATTTACAAATGGTAATACTATTGTTTTTAATGTAGAGCTTACGTGCGTACAGCAAAGAGACACCAACAAAGAAATTGTAAACGATAAATTTTACAATAACGACAACGAAGTGGACAATATGAATGAGATGCTAGCTTCTTTAAACAGGATTTGGAATATAATGTATAACGATTTATGTGATAAAAATATCTTGTCTAGTGAGAATCCTCCCTTTTCTCAAATAGAAAATGAATACGCAGACAACCTTGATGGCTGGCAGTTGACTTTTGATGTTGAAATGCCAAACACAATTCTAAACATTTGCAAAAATAATGAGTGCGTCTAATGTAGAAAAAGAGTTTAATCTATTTGGCAAGCGAATCATAAAGCAAGCCAGAACGGTGTTGAGCAAAAAAGGAATCAACGCCACGAAAGACCTGTATGATTCGATGCGATACGAAACGAAGGTCTTTAAAAGTGGCGCCTTAGAGTTTTCTTTTTTCATGGAAGACTACTGGAAATTTGTTGACGAGGGGGTCAGGGGGGTCGGGGGGTCAAAAGCAGACGGTAGCCAGTGGAAGTTGAAAAAGAACACAGGAAAGTTCAGGTACAAAGATAAAATGCCACCCCCAAAAGCATTCAGCAAATGGCTAACGATAAAAGGTAAAAACGTAAGAGATGCACGTGGTAGGTTTGTGAAAAGAAAATCAGCACAGTTTGCAGTTGCAAATGCGGTTTACCATCAAGGAACTGAACAAACAGACTTTTTCAGAAGACCATTTGAATTGGCATACCAAAAGCTCCCAGATGATATTGTGAGAGCGTATGCAAATGACTTAGATAAATTTTTAGATTTTACAGTAAATAAATAGCAATATGTTTAAACAATTATTCTGCAATCATGACTACGAAAAAATAGATCAGCAAACCATTAAAAGTGAATTTGAGTTAGTTAAAGAAATGGGGTTCAGACCTACAACATGGCACAGCATGAAAAGAAAATATATTCATTTTTATAAATGCAAAAAATGTAATAAACTAAAAAAAATCGTGTTAAAACCAAACAGATTTTAAAATGATCAAAACAAGAAGCACATACAGCCTGACCTACAACTTAGATTTTTCATTTGATACAATTATTGATGTTTATATCTGGCAAGGAGATAGTGCAAGCGTTCCAGCAAGTCCGACCTACACCGTAACCGACACTAATCCCGAATCAAAAGCAACCGCAACGATAAACATAGCAAACTGGATTAATGACTTTATAGAGTTTGAAACATTTTCAAGAAGTGGCACAGGATTGGTGAATAACCCAAACACTTTAAACGTCCGAATTGATCGGACAGTTGATGGAGTTACCACAAACCTACTACAAGATTTTGGAGTGAAAGGTTACTATTCAGCAATCGAAGGTTTAAATGTAGGCTTGCCATCAAATAAAATATTGATGCAAGGAGAGTACATGAGAGCAAACAAAACTAGTAAGGTTTTGATTCCTTTAGTTCCAGACGGCACAAACGTTCAAATTGTTTCAAGTCCAAACAGTGAAATAAATTTAGATTTAACCGTTGCGACTTCAACAGATACCGCAGACTATTTCAAAAGCGTGTGGGTTGATTGTTCGGAGTTAGACCAAGACAATGAAATTGAAGTAACATACAATAGTGAAACGTACTTGATCGAGGTTGTTGAAGAGTGTAAGTATGATCCAATAGATATTTTCTTTATTAACAAAGAGGGGCAAATGCAATCTTTTACTTTTTTCAAGGAGCGAAAAGAAAGCATGAAAACCACTAAAGATACTTTTCAAAGAAGTGGTGTCTCTGTGTTTAACGGGAATCATCAATATGTAGATTACAACCTAAACGCACGTACTAGCTTCAAAATGAATAGCGGTTTTGTAGAGGAATCGCAAAACGAAACTTTTAGACAAATGCTAAACAGCGAAAGGGTATGGCAATACGATGGCTCAAAGTACATTCCTCTAAACTTAGAGACTTCAAGTGTGGAATATCAAAACATGGTAAACGATAGGCTAATAAAGTACACAGTAGAATTTAAGTATTCTTTTGATGAAATCAGCACGATATGATTGTAGAATTATACATAGAAGGTGAAAAAATAGATCTATTCGGAGACGAAAACATTGAGATCACTTCTGCTGTTGCTGATATTTCAGACATTACTAAAAATCTAACAGACTACTCAAAAAACTTTACAGTACCTGCGTCAGCCAAAAATAATAGAATATTTAAGCATTACTACAACGCCCTTATAGATAACACGTTTGATGCTAGATTAAGAAAAAACGCTAGCATATATCTAAACGGCGTTTTGTTTAAGAAGGGTAAGATTCAGCTTAACAAAGTAAAAGTTGAAGGTGAGAAGCCAAGCAGTTATGATCTTAACTTTTTTGGCAATCTTTTAAACTTATCAGATAAAACAAAAAAAGATAAGTTGTCAGCTTTAGACTTGTCAGCGTTTGACCACAATTATAATGGTGCTACGATCAAAACAGGGCTTGAAACAGGATTGTTTGGAGGTGATATAGTTTACTGTTTGTTTTACAAAAAGCAACTTCTTTATAATTCTGACCCTAGCAATACTACAAATACAGAAACGCTATCAAACATAGCTTGGCAGGGTGGTGCAAACAACACTGGCGTTGACTTCAATTTTTTAAAGCCATCAATAAAAAATATCAGAATCATTGAAGCCATAGAAACAAAGTATGACATTAATTTTTCACGCGATTTTTTCGGTAGAGAAGAGTTTTTAAAAAGTTATTTGTGGGTAAATAACGATAGTGAAAACACTGCTGGAGGTGGTTCTGTTCAGCCTTTTTTTGATGGCGGAGACTTGCAGTTTATAGACCCTACAACTAACTATTTTAATATTACAATAAGGATATTCAACCCAGACCCTCCAAATAGCTATCAAATTTTTTTCATAGACTTTACAGTAACTCCAGAGGTAGGTTATGAGTCAGTTCCGTACACTATAAAATATTTTAGAAACGGATCTTTAATTAGCACTGCCTTTTACCCAACTGGCGGAACAAGAACAAGGAACAACACCTTTACAGATCAAAAAGAATACGAAGCCTACTATATTATAGAATCAGAATTGGAGCTTAGCTTTACTACAAATTTAAGGCAACGAGGATTTTCCAATATTGGTTCATTAACAGACACCAACTGCACTTCAAGTGTTCAGACTATAGGTAGTTCGCTTAGAGTAAGTGAAGAACTCCCAGACATTAAAGTTATAGACTACCTGAAAGGATTGTTTAAAATGTTTAAGCTGGTTGTGGTTCCTACAAGTGAAAATGATTTGTATGTAAACACGCTAAATGATTACTACAAGCAAGGCGATTTATTTGACATCACAAAATATGTAGATCGATCAAGCTACGAAGTGAAACGAGGTGATTTACTCAATGAAATCAACTTTACTTTTGAAGAGCCTAAGTGTATTCTAAACGTAGAATTTGAAAAGCAAAACAATATCTATTACGGTAATGAGGAATCAAAAGTAAGAGTAGATCAGTCAGACCCTAATTCAGAATTGATTGACGGCAAAAAGAAAGATTTTGAAGTGCCTTTTGAGGTTATCAAATATGATCGGCTAACAGATCAGAATGACGACGTGCAGACTAATGTAATGTATGCACCAGTAGTTGATGAAGAGTTGAAACCCGTAAACCCAGCACCGCACTTGCACTATGTAACCAATCAAAGTTTGGGAAATAAAACAATCGGGTTTATTGATGAACTAGATAACAAAACCGAAGTTACTAAAATCAACATACCACTGCATTGTGATAGGATAAATGAGCCTAATTTTTCGCTTTTATTTAGTCAAGAATTTAACGAGTGGGATGGTGCAATAATGCCAAATACATTGTACTCAAATTACCATGCCGAGTACATTTCAAACATATTCAATATAAAGCGTAGAGATTACAAATTCAAAGCGTTTTTACCTTTTAACATTACCAACAATCTTTCACTTGATGACGTTCTAAAAATAGACAACAATTATTTTAGAATCAATAAATACACTATCAATTTAACAACAGGGCAAACTCAATTAGACTTGATTAGCTCTTTTGGTAAACTAAACGTATTTGCATCAGAAAGGACAACAATAAGCGTTGATTTTGAAAGTCAAATAGAAAGTGTATTTGTGTTAAACGGTACAAATATATCAGTAAGTTTAAATGACACAGGAAACGGGACTGGATGGGTTGCAACTTCAACAGTAGGGCAAAATGTTTATTTTGATTTTTCAGAAAACACCTCACTTGCACCAAGGACTGTAACAGCTACTATAGAAAACTTAAACAACCCTCCTGAAAATATTTTGATTACTTTGATACAGGGTGGTTCTGAAAATATAACAGCAGATAATAATTCAATAACAGTAGATAGTAATTTTATAACATCAGATAATGGCTAAACAAATAATAAATATTGGTACAACCGCCAACGATGGAACAGGTGATCCGTTGAGAACTTCTTTTCAAAAGACAAACAGTAACTTTAATGAACTTTATGGAATGACTGGATGGGGTGTTTATTCAGATACTGAATACACTTCTGCAAGTCCACTCACTGTTACAGCAGGAACGCCTAAACAAGCACTTCCAAACAATGCAGGTAGTAAAATAGAGGCTCAATTACCAGACGATGTTTCTACATTTTATGATGGGACAACAATAACAGGGAGAGATGGAGATGGTATTTTAATTACTTTTGAGTTAAAAGCAAAGCCAGCTACAAACGCAAGCGATGTAAGGTTGTTAACTACCATTGATATAGGTGGCTCAATTGGGGAAATATACACAAGCGAATATTTTTTAACTAAAGGTGTTGGAGTTGAACACCACATATTAAAAACAATAAATGCTTACACTTTGGATACATGGGAGTCAAATGGCGGGACTGTAATGATAGAATCCTTTAACTCAAATATCGAAGTTTACGATATAAGATATATAATAACCAGAACACATAAAGCAAGGTAATGTTTGAGATACTAAAATCACTTCAAGAATTTGAATATTTAGGTGCTGGTAAGTACACAGAAATAGCGAAAGGAAAGTACGAATTAGACCACAGCTGGAAAGCTACTAAAAGAAAAATAAAAAGAGTATGGGCATCGAGAGGACAGTAAAAATAAAGGTTGACAACAAGGATGCTGTTAGTGGAGCCGATGAAATCAAAAAGTCATTTGAGGATTTAACCAAAACAGCTAAGGATTTAGAAAAAGAAATATCAGAAACTACCGATCCTAAAAAGCTAAAACTTTTAAAAAAGCAACTTTCAGAAGTAAATAAGGAGCTTGGCAAAACAGAGGAGGGTTTTAAGAAAAGCAAAAAATCTGCCAATCGTTTTGGTAATGCGATCAGAGGAATAGGAACTGCGATCAAAGCCACTGGCATTGGATTGCTTGTTGCTGGCGTTGCTAAACTATCGATGGCATTTGCTGAAAACTCAAAAGTGTCTAAAGTATTCAAAGAAACTTTTGAAACTATCAATTTGATTTTTGGTGATTTTGTAACTGCTATAGTTAATGCTGTTGAAAATGTAAGCAAAGTAACTAATGGATTTGAATCTTTAAAAAAGACAGTTCTTGGTGCTATTAATATAGCGTTGACACCTTTAAAACTTGCTTTTTTAGGAATTAAAAGAGGTGTTCAAGAGGTGCAATTAGCATTTGAAAAAACTATTTTTTCTGGTAAGGATAAAGAAAAAATAAAGGAGCTTGAGGAATCAATAAAAAAGACAAATGAGCAAATTATAAACACTGGAAAAAAATACAAACAAAGTGCAGAGGATATAATAAATAATATAGGAAAGGCTGTTGAAGAAATTACAAAAGTTACTGAAGAATCAATCAAAAAAGTTTCTAAAATAGATATTGAAGAAAAGTCAAAGCAAGCAAAGGCACTGGTCAAACTTCGTGAAGAAACAAAAATAGCTATTGCCCAAAATGAACTTATACTTTTAACAAAGCAAAAAGAAGCCGAGTTGCAGAGGCAAATAAGAGACGAAACTGAAAATGATATAGCTACTAGAGTAAAGGCAAACAATGAACTTAAAAAAATACTAGAGGATAGCAATAGACTTCAAATAGCGAATGCACAAAAAGCAATAGAACTTGCAAAATTAGAAGTTCAAGCTAGTAATGGAAGTTTGAATTCTAGACTACAACTTATAGACGCTGAGAAAAACTACCAAGATGTTTTGGACACTACTGCTGGCTTTGTTAGTGAACAAAAAACAAACAAAACGGCACTTACTCAAGAAGAAATAGATCTAGAACAATCGGTAATAGATGCAAAAAATGAAAGATTAATAAATGAAAAGAATTTTCAGGCAGAGCAAGAAGAAAACGAATTGCTAAAACTTGAAAGACTAAAGGAAAATCTTGACTTTGAAAAAGAACTTCTACTAGAAGACCTTGAAAGAAAAAAAGAACTTTACAAAGAGGGCACTCAAGCACGTGTTGATGCTGAGCAAGCTTATTTAGATGCTAAGCAAGAACTAGATCAAAGAGAGATACAACTTGACAATGAAAAAACCAAGATTAAAAAGAAAAACGCTAAGTCAAGTGCAGAGTTTGAGCAAAATTTGGCAAATAGCACTTTTCAATTATTAGGAAGTTTAGCAAAAGAAGGTTCGGCATTAGCTAAAGGGGTTGCGATTGCACAGGCTACAGCAAGCACCTTTCAGGGTATTAACAAAACATTGGCAGAAACTACAGACTTTACACCAACTCAAAGTTTAAGATTTGCAAACGCCGCAATAGTTGGAGCTAGTGGATTTGCAAATGTTGCTAGTATTTTGTCAACTCCTGAAAGTTCACAATCAGCACCAAGCGGTTCGGTTAGCCAATCAACACCACAAGTGCAAGCACCTTCTTTTAATTTGGTGCAAGGCACTGGAACTGATCAAATAGCTGAAAGCATACAAACCCAAGACCGACCTATTAAGGCTTATGTAGTGAGTTCAGACGTTTCTAGTCAGCAGGAATTAGATAGGAATGCGGTGGAAACAGCAACGCTATAATCCAAAAGTGTAACAGTTTCGAGTTTTTTTCGTTATATAAGTATGAAAAAGAAATTTAAAAGATATATTTTAAGACTTAATCCAAAAAATGGACACGATGTTAATCTTGTATCTATTGTTGGTCAACCAGCTATGAAAAACGATTTTGTAGCACTGGCAGATCAACAAGTAAAGTTCGCTACAGTTAATAAAGATAAAAGAGAGTTAATTGGTGTAGTCTTAGAGCCAAATAAACCAATTTACAGAAACAACGGAGAGGAGGAGTACGAAATAGTTATACCAGAAGATGTTGTGAGAGAATCGTTACTTTCTTTTATGAAAAACGGTAATCAAAACAATTCAAATATAAACCACGAAAGCAATCTTAAACTAGAAGGCGTTACTTTTTATGAAAATTGGATTGTGGAAGATGAGAAAAACGACAAATCAAATATCTACAATTTAAACGCTAAAAAAGGTAGTTGGGTAGCAAACATGAAGTTAGAATCTGAGGATATATGGAATGATTATGTTAAAACTGGTAAGGTAAAAGGATTCTCCATAGAAGGTAATTTTATACATGAAGAAATTAAATTAAATAGTGATATGAGTAATAAAGTAGAATTAAACGAAGATTCCAAGTCGTGGTTTGAGTCTCTTTTAAAATCTGTATTCAATTCAAAAGCTGAGGCGGTATCTTTGAAAGAAGACAAAGTAAAGCTAGAGGAAAAAGAAGAGGACAAAAAAGAAGAGGAGACCGAAATGGAAGTGGCAGGGCTTACCGATGAAATGAAAACCGAGATCATGGAAATGATCAAAGAGGTAGTTTCAGGCATGACTACCGAAATGGAAAAGAAAGAAGAAGAAAAAGAGGTGGCAATGAAAGCTGAAATTAAATCTTTGAAAGAAAAGGTAGTTGAGCTTGGCAAACAGCCAGTAGCTAAAGCTGTGAAGTCTGCACCAACAGCAAAAGAAAATGAGAGCATGGTAGAATATTTAAACAGAGTAACACAATAACAAAATAAAAAAAAATGGCATTTACGAGTGATATTACAACCAATTTTATTGGTGAAGTAGCAGGAGATTATATTAGGAAGGCAATTAAGCAATCAAACACAATCAAAGATAATCTAGTAACAATTTATCCAGATCTAACTAGCAATGTGTATGTTAGAAAAATTGAAGTAGAAGAAGGTTTTGTTGATTATTCTTGCGGTAGAAACCCACAAGGATCTGTTATTCTTTCTGAAAAATTACTAGCTCCTAAAAAAATAATGTGGCATCCAGAGTTTTGTCTAGAAGACTACAGACAGCTTTGGACTGCGGCTCAAATGGGTTTTTCGGCTCACAATGATGATTTACCTCAAACAGAAAAGGCGGCAATACTAATGCAAATGGCAGATATTATTGCAAGATTTATAGATGTTCAAATATGGGAAGGTGATGGAACTTCAGGTAAATTTTCAGGACTTATACCAGCATTTTTAGCTGATGCTGATGTAATTGACGTCGCAACACCAGTTGCAATCACTTCTGCAAATGTAGAAGCTGAATTAGGTAAGTTTATTGATGCTATTCCAGACGAGGTGTTAAACTCACCAACTTACAAAATGGGGGTTTCCACCAATGTTATTAGAGCTTTAAGAAGAATTTACGGAACTCAAGCGAGAACTAATGGTACTTTCTTAAGTCCTAACTATGCTGAGTTTGAAGGCTATACTTTGACTGAAATAGGTGGTCTAAACGCTAACACAATGGTTGGTTATGACACTAAGCAAGTGTTTTTTGGAACGGGGTTACTTTCTGACTTGAACGAAGTAAGATTGGCAAACACAAACGAAACTTTACTAGATGGCAAAGTGATCGGTTCTGTAGTTATGACTGGCGGTGTTCAATACGGCTTTGGTGGAGAAATTGTTCTTTACAGAGCTTAATCAATAAAATAGATAGATATGGCATGTAGTGATATTACCCAAGGAATTGGGAGACAATGTACAAACACACTTGGAGGTGTTCAAAAAATTTACATCTTCAATAATTTAGAAGACCCATTTACAATTAGTGCAGATGGTTCTGAAGCTACAGCTATGAACATTTTACTGACGCAGTCTTTTGAGTTTGACGTTACAGGAGTTGGAAATATACTAGAACAAAACGTAGTAAGTTCTCGAGATACTTTCACTTCTGTAAATACTCAAACTATCACAGCTTTACTTGGTGGCATGAGTGCAACTAAGCACGCTACACTAAATTTTTTAGTTCAATCACGAGCAATGGCAGTGATTAAAGATAGAAATTCAAACTATCACGCAGTTGGTATTGGTCAAGACTTAAACGAAGGAATAGACTTTAACAATGTAGCAACTACTGGAGGGGCGCAAAGCGACTTCAACGGCTACACATTGACAGGAACTTCAATAGTAAAAGACTTAGCGCCAATATTAGATAGTGCAACAGTAACAGCGTTTTTAGCTACAGTTCAAGCAAACGTATAAATTTAGGTTTTTATAGTTTTAAAGAAGCCCCCTATTCAGGGGGTTTTTTTATTTTCTAATTCTATTTCTTTTCTTAAATATTCCTCGTGTACGGGGAGTAGCCAAGCTATTGGAGAATCTTTACCTATGCCAAGATATTTACATGTTGTAGCAGAAAGCGGATGGACATCTTTTAAGCACCCATGTTTGTGAAACATTATTGATCTAAAAATACAAATAGACCTTTTTATCTCATCTTTTAAATTGTCAAGTTCTTTCGACTTTTCTATAAATAAATTATCAAGTACTTCTTGCTTTTGGATAAATAACCTTTCACGTTCTTCTGACTTTTTAATGAAATCTTTTAGTATTTCTTCCATATTACTCACACTCGACTACAATTCTTAAATTATTTGAGTTTGCCGTAACCTTTCCATCATCACCGCAGTTATCGGAATAGTATTGCTTTATGGTTTTTCTACCGAATTGGTAATATTGAGCATAACATTCACAACCACCATTGTCATCACTATTACAACTTGCGAAAAGTCCTAATGCCAGAATAAAGATTAATTTTCTCATTTTTTATCTATTTAATTAATGTTAATTTGTATTTGCGTCCTTCTATTTCGGCTTCTTTACCATCTAGATTATTAGAGTTTAATTGAGCTATAAACGCTTCGTATTCTTCTTTTGTAACTTTATTACCTTTTACCTGATAAAAACCATCTGAATTTTTAAAAGCTATTTCATTACCGTTTTCGTCTAATGTACAATCGTATGAGTAACCAGTTGCATCTTTAAAAGTTAAAAGATATCCATTTTCATCGAAAGTTCTTTCTTTTATTAAGTCTTTTTTTTCATACTTATGATAAGCAACAATATCTGAATTTTTATGATAGGCTTTGATTATTGTTCTCATTTTATCTTATTTTAATTTTTATTAATGCAAATATAGCAAATAAATTAACAACTCAAAATAAACTTTGTAACAAAAAAACAAATATTTCGTTTTATAAATATGAAAGTAGTTAATCCAGATAATGTAAATCACACGATTGATCTTGTACCAAGATCATACGTTACGCCTGTTGTTTTGGAGTTATACAACGAAGTTACAAAAGTTAGTACAGAGGTTTCTAATGTTTCAACGTTAACAGACGGCATACTTTCATTAAACTTTGATTTTTCTTTTTCAGAAAATGACAAATACCAAATAAAAGTTTCTTATGGAACTGAAATTTTGTATCGTGGTAAGTTAATTGCAACAACGCAAGACCCACAAAAATATAAACTCACAAAAGATTTGTATTTCTATGAGTAATGAAATAAGATTAGTTCAATTAAATAGCTACGTTCGCCCAAAATTACAAGAAAATAAGACTAAAAAATGGGTGATGAATGGTATAAATAATGACTTTTACCAGTATATTATTGATCGTTACAATGGTAGCCCCACAAACGCCGCTATTATTAACAGCTACATTGATTTAATCTATGGTCGTGGACTTACTAGCGATGATAAAAAAGCTGTTGAACTACTAAATGAGTGTACAGATGCAAAGGAGATTAAGAAAATAGTATCAGACAAACAGTTATTTGGTGAGGCATACATTCAAGTAATAGCAAAAATAGATAGCAAAAACCTACCTGAAATAAAGCACATAGCTACCAACAAAGTAATTCCTGAAATTGAGGACGAAGAAGGGGTCATAAACGCTTATTGGTTTAGCAACGATTGGAAAAATACAACCAAACCTGAAAATAAACCTGAGCGTTACCCTGCTTTTGGTAATAAAGCACCTATTACCATTTTAAAAATAAGTCCTTATAAGGCTGGAAAAAACTACTTTGCTGATCCTGAATATTTAGCTGGCTTGCCTTATGCTGAAATGGAGGAAGAGATCGCAAACTATTGCATCAATCATATCCAAAATGGATTGTCTTTTGGTTATATCATAAACATTCCAGGGGGTGCAAACTGGGATCCAGAACAAAGAGCAGAATTTGAAAGAAAAATCAAAACAAAGCTAACAGGAAGCCAAAACGCTGGCAAATTTATATTAGCTTTTAATGGTGCTGATGTTGAGGTTACTGTAGTACCTTTAAACATAAATGATGCACACAAGCAGTGGGATTTTTTAACACAAGAATCAAGACAGCAATTGCTCACGGCTCATAGAGTTACAAGTCCGATGCTTTTTGGAATCAAAGACAATACAGGTCTTGGGAACAATGCAGAGGAATTAGACACCGCAGAAATACAACTTTACAAAAGGGTAATAAAGCCAAAACAGCAATATATTACAGATGCTATAGCAAGTATATTTAGGTTGTATGGTCATGAGTTTGATTTTTATTTTATACCACTAACCGAGGTAACGGCAGATGCTTCAAAGTCTTTTGATTCTGGGCAATTATCATCTGCAATGCAAATAATTCAAAACGTAAATTCTGGATTACTTACAGAAGAGCAAGGAAAGTCTTTACTGGCTTCCATGCTTTCTTACCCTCAAGAAGAGCTTGAAAATATTTTTAAACAGACACCACAAAAAAAGATCAATGATGATGTAGAGCAACAACTTCACGAACATGGTCATGGTTGCGGTTGTGATAGTGTAGAGCTAAACGAAACACCAATACAAAAAGTGATTGATAGCATTGCAGATGAATTTGTAATGAGTGGCGAAAAAGAAGAGGACATTTTAGAAGAATTTGAAATGATCATGCAGGATGATGAAGCCTTTAACGTAAGCGAAAAAAAACTAAATGAAAGTGTAGTAAAGCTCGCAAGGTCTCCACTATCGTACCCAAACAGAAAAAGCAAACAAGATACAAGCCTTTTTAAAATCAGGTATCAGTACAAAGGTGCAAGTGAAGGGCAAAGGGAGTTTTGCGAAAAAGTTTTGAAAGAAAATCGTGTGTATCGTTGGGAGGACTTAGAGAATGCAAGCAAAAAAGTAGTCAATAAAGGCTTTGGATTGAAGGGTGCAAATACCTATGACATTGCAAAGTACAAAGGAGGCGTAAATTGCAAGCATTTTTGGCAAAGAAAAATCTATTTAAGGCGAAACAACAAGGCTTTGAAAAGCGTAAACGAAGCTAGAAGAATGATTTTAGCACTACCACTGGACGAAAGGGATGACGCACGTTGGGTGCAAAACCCTAAAGAGGTTGCACAAGTAGCAAGCCCAAGTAATAATTTTTGGAAAGCATCTTAATCATGGCAGAATTACTACTCATAACACCACAAGAAATAACAGAGACCACTGTAATGGGTGGTAATATAGATATTGATAAATACAGATTTGCAATTGCAAACGTACAGTTGTTGGTTTTGGAGCCTTTGCTGGGCTCTGAGTTGTATGATAAAATTAAAACAGACTTTCAGGCGAGTACTTTAACAGGTTTGTATTTAGAGCTTTACAATGGATATATAAAGCCAATACTTAAAAACCAAACTGCAGGCAAATACATTTCTGTTTCATCTTACACCGTTGACAATGGTGGTATTTACACACACCAAGCAGAAAACGAAGTTGTACCTTCAAGAAAAGAGATTGAAGTATTTGCAAATGAGTATTTTGGCATGGCTCAATCTTTCATAACTAGGTTTTATGATTGGATTTGTAAAAACCCTTTGCCAGAATACAAAAGGTATCAGGATGGTGTAGACGCTCAAAAAGAAATGAACTTGATGGCTGGATTTTATTTTGGCACCGCTCAAAATGCAAATAAGTGGGAGCGATACAGTGGCGTTAATGAATGCGACAATAACTGCAAAAATGATTTAGATGGCTGTTGTAATTGAACCATACTCAAGAAAGTGCAAAACTACGCTTGGCAAAATAAAGCACGCCTATCTTTTTGAATTTGTGAAATACAATCGTTCTCAAATTAAGAGTAGTGGCATGAGTCTTACAGCCTTTCCAGAAACTTTGATTTATAAGTTTGATGTAGAGGGAGACTTTACTCAAAATTCAAGTGATGATCAGGGTTCGTACTTTTTTGATCAAACAGTGAATTTAAAATTAAGTGAGGTTTATGATATTTTAGACGTTCACAAGTTTTTAAAAACAGATTGGAGAATCATTGTAGAGACTTACAACAATGAACTTTTGATTTTTGGGGTACGCAATGGAATGACTGCAAAGGTGAGCAATCAGTCAGGCGCCTCTAAAAGCGATTTTAACGGCTTTAGCTTAGCTTTTACTGGCAAAGAGGAAAAAACGGCTTTACTCATTAGTAGCCTTGAAGATTTAGGCTTTATTGAGTTTATAGAAGAACAGTTTTTAAATTATGATTTAAATTTTGATATATAAATAACATGAGATTACCATTTGATAAAAAGCTACACATAGCTTTCGGATTTTTTATTGGAATGACAACAATGCTAGTTCTAAAGGATTTTGGATTTACTAGAAACCAATACATAGGAATCGGCGTTTTTGTTACTTTTTTGATTGCCGTAGCTAAAGAAATTTATGACAAAGCAACAGGCAAAGGAACTTTTGAGAAAGCAGATATATTTTATACCATGGTAGGTTGCTCTGCAATCATTTTTTATGATTTTCTAAAAACAATAATTTAAAATGCAAGCAACAAAAATAACTTGGGATGACAAAGTTGGTTTAAAACCTAGAAAAATAAGGATAAACCAGTGCCAAGATCGAGACCTAAACGAAATAAAAACTGCAGTAAATAACAATGCAGACCTTTTAAATCAGTTTACGTTTAGCGACCCTCTTGGGAGTATTGGTATTGGTGGAACCCCAACCGCAAAACTTTCGGTAATAGGAACAAGCCCTGGGCAGGATTTACTTGATGTAACGGATGATGCGGGTAATGAGAAAATGAAAGTTTCTGACGTAAGTACTATTATTAAAGGTAATGGTAATACTAAAGAAACCGCTTCTTTAATAGTCGATAACATATTAGGATATGTATCTCCTTTTAATCAGTTTATCCAAGTATGGAAATCAGCTGGCGTAAATATTCTTGAATTGAATTCAGGAGGTAGTTTAAGATTATTTGGTAGTAACTCTAATTTTTCATCCTCTAAATATACAATATTATCAGATGGTGCATTAAATTTTCCTAATATTTCACGAGGAGGTGCAAACTCATCAGGTATAACTTTTAAAGCAAACGACTTGCTTTTTAGTCATTTAGGTACTCAAGAGTTTAGATTAGTTGCTGGTGGTGTTATTATTGGTAATTCTACTAGTAAAGAAACTACTGCAAAATTACAAGTAGATAGTAATACGCAAGGATCTATACACTCCCCTAGAATGACCGAAGCTCAAAGACTAGCTATAACATCACCAGCAATAGGCTTGCACGTATATCAAACAGACGGACTTGAAGATGTTAAAGTAAATAAATCAAATGGATGGGAATCTTACGTTACTGTTTCAGAATATACTGTTGCGAATTTACCAACAGGAGTAGCTAATAAACTTGCTATTGTTACAGATGCCTCTGCAATAACTTATAGAGGCACGGCAACAGGAGGTGGTTCTGATAGAGCGTTAGTTTTCTTTGACGGTACTAACTGGATATATCATTAATAAACAAATAAATCAATAAAAAATGTTAGCAGCAATAATAACAGACAACGAACATATTTACAACCAACTTGAAAATAAGAGTGCAAAGCTTGTAAGGGCAATTAAAAACGAAGGATATAGACCAACTTCCAAAGGTGCTATAGTCTATGTTTATACCTACGCACTAATCATAGATGACGAAGGGAATAAAAGTCTAGTTTTAGCAAAAGATCACATGAGTGCAGTTCCTTTGTTTTATACAAATGCAGAACTTGATGCTTTTTTCTCAAGTTTTAACGACCCTATTGAGCCATCAGAAAGCTACACAACAGAGTTTAAAAAAATACTAGAAGCGGTATTACTTCAAGACACGATATCTAAAGGTTATTTTAACGGTGATGCTTGCCAGCCATATAATCATGGAGATAGTTAGGATAATTTTATCGCTAATATTGGTTATATTAGCGGTATTGATCTTTTCAGTACTTTCTGTAGTTGGTTTTTTCTGGAGTTTATTTTATCTCAAATTTTCTGGGCTATCTAATTACTTTTTTAGAATAGCATTAAGCATAAACCAAGTAGGATCTTTAGTTTTTAAAGGTCTATTCAATGACACCCTAATTAAAAAATCAAGCGGGTTTAAGTTTGGAGACGAGGACACGCAAATTAGTGAGGTGATGGGCTGGAATGAGCGGTATTTTGGATTGACAAAAATAGGCAAATGGCTTGTTGGTCTTTTAGATTTTCTGGATAAGGACCACTGCGAAAAAACACTATTTAAAGAGGTTGAGAAATCAAAAAACAAAGTTGAATTATTTAATAAATTAGAAAATGAGAGACAAAAAAGAAGCTATTGAAATTTTAAGCCAAGCTCTTAACAAAGCAAGCAAAGCAGGGGTTTTTTCACTTGACGAAGCTAAAATGGTTATCAGTGCATTTGACTTTATTATTATAGAAGAACAAAAAGAAAAAGAAAATGAGAATATATCTTAGAAATATCATAGTCGCATTAATGGCTTTTTTAGGCGTTTTAAGCGACTTTAATAGTTTTGATATTCCATACTATTGGTATATCATTCTTTTTGTAATTTACGTGGGGCTATTGTACTCAAACAAACCAATAAAAATTAAATAATGCCTTTAATGATACCACAAGGAATAGAATGCGTGCCGACTTATGTAGTAGCTGGGGTTATTTCTGTGGCTTCTGGTATTATTATTCATTTGGTGAAGAGAATAAAAGAAAAAGAGAAATACAGCAAAGATATTGTATCTGGATACCTTGATGACTTGAGAGAACAGAGGGCAAACATTCAAAGTATTTCAGACAAAAAAACTACTTTAGTATTACAGAATTTAGAGAATCAAATAACCAAGCTTGAAGTTATTTTTAAAAATCTAAATATCAAGTAATGTTTTGGAATAATGGAAAGCAAAAAAGGGAGAAAATCCTAAAGAAGCTACAAATTGAAAGGCTAAGAAAAGAAAATAAAGAGCTATATAAAAAGGCGATTCTTCAATATTCAATTGAAAAATGAAACTAACTAAAAACTTTAGTCTTGAAGAGTTTCAAAGTAAGGACGGTTCGCCAATGCCAAAAGATGTTTTTTTTAACATTCAGAAGGTAGCAAATCAACTTCAAACCCTAAGAGACTACATCTGCTACCCTATTCATATCAATTCAGCATACAGAAGCCCACGACACAATAAAGCAGTTGGTGGTGTTAAAAATTCATATCACTTGCTAGGCATGGCGGTTGACATTAAGATTAACGGCGTACCTCCAAAAGTTATTTACGATGCTATTGAGTTTCTTATTTCGGAGGGTTCAATGCTTCAGGGTGGTTTAGGTTTGTATTCTAATTTTGTTCATTACGATATTAGAGAGACAAAAGCTAGGTGGTAAAAAAAAACCCAGCACAAGCGGGGAGCCGTAACTGGGTTTACTAACCAACTTAAAACTATTTTTCTATTTTTTATATTTTTGCTCAACTATATTAATCATTTCATCTATAGTGTGAGTGTTTTTATCAAAGCAATGAAAATCGTGTCTTGACCTTGGCGTTCTTACCCCTCTGTATTCGTTTACTTTATCTATACCGTAGTCAAGCTTTATAACTTTCATTAAGTTGCCAAGGCTTGAAACAGACATCAAGCACTGGTATTCTATTTGTTTTGGCTCTTCTTGTTCAAAATCTCTTATTGATTCGTTTTCTGATTGACAGCATAGCATTGTACTTGCTAGACCCATTCCGATAATTGTTGTTAGTAGTTTTTTCATTTTGATTTTATTTAATTAATGTTAATTTGTATTTACGTCCTTCTATTTCGGCTTCTTTACCATCTAGATTATTAGAGTTTAATTGATCTATAAACGTTTCGTATTCTTCTTTTGAAACTTCTTCTCCTTTTACCCTATAAAAACCTCTTGAATTTTTAAAAGCTATTTCATTACTGTTTTCGTCTAGGGTATAATCGTATGAGAAACCATT
>Ga0102940_1000298_pt1 | contig 34602 bp, 27 predicted proteins | sample SalPonR2_C_D1_MG_FD_78215 | JGI IMG/M metagenome (GOLD analysis project Ga0102940, IMG submission 78215) | Salt pond soil microbial communities from South San Francisco under conditions of wetland restoration - Salt Pond MetaG R2_C_D1_MG | ecosystem: Environmental > Aquatic > Marine > Intertidal... | reverse complement strand
TCCATATATATTCTCCATTCTTCCGTGAAGCCAGGTATTCTGCCATAAAAAAAGACTTCTCACCGTTCAGGTGCTGTTGCAAATTTGCCAGCACATCGCCTAAATAATCTGGGTGCAGGCGCTCTTGCCAAAATGTATAATGAAGCCGCAACTCCGATTCTGAAAAACCAAATATCTTCGCCCACTGCGCATTAAAAACAAGTCTGCCACTCTTCACATCCCAATCCCACAAACCCGCACCACTTACCATCAATGCCCTGTCAAGTCGTTCGTTTTGAATTGTAAGTTGTGAATTTTTTTCTCCCAGGATTTTATATTTCAGTCGACGTTCAATGCTCCCGGCAATCGCCGTATTTCCATCCTGCACCATCGATATCTGCCTTTCATCAAACGTCGCTCCTGATTTCGTCAATGCAAGATATCCTATACCTTCCAGCGCAAAAAGATGTAAATTTATGCCGGGGGATCGTTTAAAAATTTTGGGGAGTTCGTTGTTGAAGGTTTCGTAGTCCTGAATAGTATTTAATTCCGCCAATACCATAGCGCTTTCTGCAACTGACTTTTCCCCTTCTTCTATAGCTTTAAGCTTCTTTTTATTATCCGCAGCATTACTTACAGCGTTATCAAATACCTGCTCAATACGAACCATCCCATCCGATTCACTTTTTAAAAAAACCTCCATCGAATCACATGTAAAAAACTCCTTGTAGATTTGCGAAACATTGCCCAGCAACTCCTGTATGTCGCTTTTACCGCTGATAGCTGTCATGATGTGTTTATAAAATGTACTTTCCATCGTTTTTAATGTTATACAATTAATAATGTAAATTCGGGAAATGATGCTCTACAGTATAATCCGACGAAAAAATAGCTTATAGTCAACGGTATAAGAAGCCTTGACTTAAAAAGCAGGGTATTTGCAGAATGATGATTACCCGCTTACAATACATCATTTATTTTGAACAGGCACTTTATTATACGTAGATTTGGCTCTTTAGTTTCATAAATTTCTGTAAGCAGATTGAAATCATTGATGAATAATTTCTACGAGATGATATCTGCTCTAAAAATCCGGCCTAAATAGTGCTTGCAAGAAGCGGAGCTCGACAAAGTCAAAACGCCAATAGCTGCGTTATGCTCGACTTCAAAACAGTCATCGCATGCCTTGCTCTTGTCGCTTTCTTATCAAGCAAGGTAATAAATTAGGAGTTTTCTTTCTGACACTAAATAAGACTATCAAAAAAAAAGTCATTGTTGATTTTCCACTTTTAGAAGGCATACATTTGGCAGACTGTTACATCTTTCCTGAGCTGCCACAATACGCCGGGTGTATATCGCAAAAATATAATGTTGTAAAATCTGTTCCCTGCTCATCCGGATTAATCCAAAAATTGTAAGTTTGCAGGCTGTAAATCATTTTCAGTCCCGCTATAAATCAATTATCTATGACCAGGAAAAAGCTATTTGAAAGTTTCCCGCCGATTACTCCTTCCGAATGGAAAGAAAAAGTGCTGACCGATCTGAAAGGAGCCGACTATCATAAAAAGCTGGTTTGGAAAACCACAGAAGGATTTGACGCAGAACCTTATTATACCGCCGAAGATCTTGAAAGATCGGCTTTATATTCCAAAAATCCATCCGGTATCTCAGCACTAAGGAATGCAAAAACCGGCTGGACCATTCGTCAGGATTTCGCCGCCAACAAATCTACTCAAGTGCTAAATGCGAAACTGCGAAATGCTATTGAACGTGAAGCCGAAAGCCTTGGTATCGACCTGCAGGGGCTCAACCCGCTGAATGAAAAAAAGCTCTATACGCTGCTGAAAGGCATTAATCCGGAAAACATCCTGCTCCATTTTAAAAACAGCAGCGATCCCTTTATGCTCATGGAAACGTTACTAAAAATATGGGCTGAGCGGAAGATTGACCTTCAGCAGGCAGGCGGTTCCATCAATATCGATCCGCTTGCAGAACTTTCCACCGAAGGATCGATGGATGAAAATCATTTCGGGATTATTCACAAACTGCTCAGCAAATACAGCAACCGTCTCCCCGGGTTTAAGTTCATTAATATTAACGCAGGCTTAATACAGGATGGCGGATCCACACTTACACAAGAGCTTGGCTTAGGCCTTGCCATGGCAAACGAATACCTTAAAACGCTTACCGATTTGGGATTAGATCCATCCCTCGTTGTAAAAAACATGCATTTTACATTTGCTGCGGGAACGGATTACTTCATGGAAATTGCCAAGCTTAGGGCGGCACGGTACCTGTGGGATGGCATTTGCCGGGAGTGGGGGATCGCTAAGGACGCCCGTATGATGTATATTCACAGCCGTTCCGCCTCCTGGAATCTGACGGTGTATGACCCGAATGTGAACATGCTTCGTACCACCACAGGGGCCATGTCGGCCAGCCTGGGGGGCAGTGATGAGATCAGCCTGCTGCCCTTCGATAATCTTTATAAAGAGGAAAACGACTTCACTATGCGTGTGGCGCGGAACACGCAGGTAATTCTGCGCGAAGAGGCTTACTTCGACAAAGTAGCCGATCCCGGTGCAGGGTCGTATTACATCGAACAGCTTACCGATAAACTGTCGGAAGCGACCTGGAGATTATTTGTGGAAACAGAAAAGCGCGGTGGTTACATTAAGGCCTTTAAAAAGGGCTGGATTGCAGAACAGGTGCAGAAAGTGGCAGAAGAAAAACGTTCGAAAGCTGCGGCAGGTCGCACACAGGTGCTGGGTGTGAATCAGTACCCGAACTTTAATGAATTGATCCTGGAACAGGGAATCCTGCCGCCGGAGGGTGGATTGAACAACAACGGACAGAATGCCATCAGACCTTTCAGGGTGGCTGCAGAAACGGAACAATTGCGATTAAGGACTGAAAAACATCAAGTAAGGCCAAAGGTATTCCTGCTGAAATTCGGCGATCCGAAATGGATGACCGCCCGCGCAATGTTTGCCGGAAACTTCTTCGCCTGTGCAGGATACGAAATCTTAGATAACCCTGGATTTGAAACCGTTGAAAAAGGACTGGAAACGGCTATTGCGCAGGAACCGGATATTGTAGTGCTTTGCAGTGCCGACGAGCATTATGCCGAAGCAGGAACCCTCGCCCGTAAAAAACTAACCCCCGAAATACAGTTGGTCATCGCCGGGTATCCGAAAAATGACGTTGATCAACTCAAAGAAGCAGGGGTAGACCACTTCATCCACGTTAGAAGCAACATCCTCGAAGAATTGAGCAAGTTTCACAAATTGCTGGGCATTGAATAAGGCCTGTTGAAGATTAACGAGTGTAACACAAAAATGCAAGAACATGAAGCCGGATTTTACAAATAAAAATTACAACGATATATTTTCCAGGGAAACCAGTCGGAAGGAGCTCGATAAATCACGCTGGGAAACGCCCGAGCATATTAATATCAAGTCTGCCTACAGCAAGAAAGACCTTGAAGGCATGGAGCATCTGAATTATGCAGCAGGACTCCCACCCTTCCTAAGAGGCCCGTACTCTGCCATGTATGCCATGCGCCCGTGGACCATCAGACAGTATGCAGGATTTTCAACTGCCGAGGAGTCTAATGCTTTTTATCGACGCAACCTCGCTGCTGGACAAAAAGGACTCTCCATTGCGTTTGACCTGGCAACGCACCGGGGGTACGACTCCGATCATGAGCGGGTTGTCAGCGATGTTGGGAAAGCTGGTGTAGCGGTAGATTCGATCCTCGATATGGAAATTCTTTTCGACCAGATTCCACTGAAGGAGATGTCTGTGTCGATGACCATGAACGGTGCGGTACTGCCTGTAATGGCTTTCTATATTGTTGCCGGACTGGAGCAGGGGGCAAAGCTGGAAGAACTTACCGGCACCATTCAAAATGATATCCTTAAAGAGTTTATGGTGCGTAACACCTATATCTATCCGCCTAAAATGTCGATGAAGATTATCGCCGATATTTTTGAATATACATCGCAAAAGATGCCAAAATTCAACAGTATCAGCGTATCGGGATACCACATGCAGGAGGCAGGTGCCACGGCCGATATTGAGATGGCCTACACCCTGGCCGACGGACTTGAATACCTTAGGGCAGGAATCGACGCGGGCATCGATATCGACAAGTTTGCCCCGCGCATCTCCTTCTTCTGGGCCATCGGGATGAACCACTTCATGGAGATCGCCAAGATGCGCGCCGCACGGATGATATGGGCAAAGCTGGTAAAACAATTCAATCCGAAGAACCCCAAATCGATGGCTTTGAGAACCCATTCGCAAACCTCCGGGTGGAGTCTTACCGAGCAGGATCCGTTTAATAATGTGGCACGAACCTGTATTGAGGCAACTGCTGCCGCACTTGGGCATACACAATCACTTCACACCAATGCCCTCGATGAAGCCATCGCGTTGCCAACAGACTACTCCGCCCGTATCGCCCGGAACACACAGATATACCTGCAGAGTGAAACCAATATTTGCCGGGCTGTGGATCCATGGGCCGGCTCCTACTATGTGGAATCACTTACCCATGAGATCGCACAGAACGCCTGGGAGCATATCGAAGAGATTGAAAAGCTGGGCGGAATGGCAAAAGCCATTGAAACAGGTCTGCCCAAGATGCGCATCGAAGAGGCGGCTGCACGCAAGCAGGCGCGGATCGACAGTGGAAAAGATATTATTGTAGGAGTTAATAAGTACCGGCTCGAGAAGGAAGATCCACTCGATATCCTGGAAGTGGATAATACCGCAGTGCGCAAATCTCAGATGGAGCGACTGGAAAAACTGCGTCGTGAGCGGAATAATGACGACGTGCAAGCTGCATTGAAAGCCATTACCGAAGCAGCAAAAAGCAGCAAAGGCAACCTGCTTGAACTATCCATAGAAGCGGCGAAAAAACGGGCAAGCCTGGGTGAAATCTCTGCTGCCATTGAAGAGGTTAGCGGAAGATACAAGGCCGTGATCCGCTCAATCTCCGGTGTATATTCTTCAGAATACCAGGCCGATAAAACCTTCGAAGAAGCACGCGCACTGGCGAAGGAGTTTGCAGCGATGGAAGGGCGCCAGCCCCGCATCATGGTTGCGAAAATGGGACAGGACGGACACGACCGCGGTGCAAAAGTGGTCTCAACAGGGTATGCCGACATTGGCTTTGATGTGGATATCGGTCCCTTGTTCCAGACCCCTGTCGAAGCAGCCAAACAGGCCGTGGAGAACGATGTGCATGTACTCGGTGTTTCATCGCTGGCAGCAGGACATAAAACACTGATACCTGCAGTAATGAAGGAGCTCAAGAAACACGGCCGGGAAGACATCATGGTCATCTGCGGCGGGGTGATCCCGGCACAGGATTATCAATTTCTATATGACGAAGGCGTGGTAGCCATCTTCGGTCCCGGCTCATCGGTCGCCTCGGCCGGAAAAAAGATCCTGGAAATCCTAATTGATGCTTACGCATAGGTCAACCAGATTGCTGGGTGTTTTTTCAGCGCAATATTAAACGGCTGTTTGATGATTCAATTAGCAATTAAGCAGATTATTCTGCATTTTTACTTTCAATTAATCAAACAGCGTTATTTTTTTTAGATGAATATTCACCTCATAGCCATTGGCGGCGCCGTGATGCATAATCTGGCCATGGCGCTTCATAACAAGGGCATGCGCGTTACAGGTTCCGACGATGAAATCTTCGAGCCCTCCCGTTCGCGGCTTGCAAAGTACGGACTGCTCCCCGAAAAACCTGGCTGGAATCCCGACCGCATTCACACTGGACTCGATGGTGTGATCCTTGGCATGCATGCAAAGAAAGATAATCCTGAACTGTTAAAAGCACAGGAGCTGGGATTAAAAATATGGTCGTTCCCCGAATACCTGTACGAGCAGAGCAAAGATAAAAAGCGGGTGGTCATCGGCGGCAGCCACGGCAAAACCACCGTCACCTCCATGATCATGCACGTGCTGTGGTTCAACCACATCCCTTTCGACTACATGGTCGGCTCACAGCTCGAAGGCTTCGAAACCATGGTGAAAGTCTCCGACAATGCCCCCCTCATCATCCTCGAAGGCGACGAGTACCTCTCCTCCCCCATTGATCCACGTCCCAAATTCCACCTTTACAAACCCGATATTGCAGTGATTACCGGCATCGCCTGGGACCACATGAATGTGTTCCCTACCTTCGAAGATTACCTTGAGCAATTCCGCATTTTCGTCGAACAGATCAATCCCGGGGGATCGCTTTTTTGGAATCGGGGGGATATGCATCTGGAGGAGATCGTTCAAAACAGCCGCTGCAATAAGGTAGCATATACACATCATTCTTACGAACTCCGGAAAGAAAAATCGTACCTGATTTTCGAAGATACGAAGGTTCCGATCCCTGTGTTTGGAAGACACAACATGGAGAATATCTCCGCTGCCTTGTATGTTTGCCGGGAGTTGGGAGTTACCAACGAAATGTTTTACGAAGCCATATCTTCCTTTAAAGGAGCAGCAAGGCGTCAACAACTGCTGGCAGAAGGAATGGATAAAAAGGTCTACCTCGACTTCGCCCATGCACCTTCCAAAGTAAAGGCCACGCTTGAGGGTTTCCGCGAGACCTATCCCGATAAAAAAATCACGGCTTGCCTGGAATTGCATACCTTCAGCAGCCTGAATAAGGAGTTTTTACCGCAATACAAAGGATCCCTGGATGCGGCCGATGAAGCGATTGTATTCTATAATCCCGATGTGGTCGAACACAAAAAGCTGCCCGCGATTGAAAAAACATTTGTACAAAACAGCTTTCATAAAGATCGCCTGCTTGTTATCAATAATCCGGCAGAGATCAAGACCGCCCTGTTGGAAGATCCTTCCCCCGGGATTCTTATATTTATGTCATCGGGCAACTTTTCCGGACTTAATCTCATGAAAGTTGCCAATAATATCACAAAAGCTAACTAAACAGTCATCTCTTATTGATCAACTTCAAATGAAATTTTTGCATTTACACCGTAAGAAACAATTTTGTCATCTTCCACATTAGCGTTCATGTTTTCGACATATACTGATTTAATATTCTTGACAGTTTTTGATGCCTCTTTTACTGCGTTTTCTGTTGCTTCTGTAAATCCTTTGTCTGATGAAGCTATTACTTCAATTACTTTAACCATTGTCATAATAATTCCTTTTATTAGTTCGTAAATATTTAAAAAAATTAATCATGAGCACCTTCCTGGTGCCCATGAGGTGGTATATATGATCTCTGCCTGTAAGTGTTTTCTTTGCGGGAACCTACAGGCAGATAAATTTATACGCTGTTATAGCTCCTCAATCTTTGCTGCTACAATAAAATCGTTTTCCGACAATCCACCAATATCATGTGTTGACAATTCAACGACCACTTTCTTAAAAGAAATACATATATAAGGATGGTGCTGTTCCTGTTCAGCCAGAATACCTATTTCCTGGGCAAAAGCCATTCCCCGCTTAAAATTCTCAAACGGAAATTCCTTTTTTAATTTTTTATTGTCTATAACCTGCCATTCTACCGGCAATTGCTTACGATACGTCTTAATAATAGATTCACTCAGCGGACTTGTGCCATCAGATATTGGTGAACAATGCATCTCTTTAAGTTCCATATAAATCTCCTTTCTTAAGTATTTTTAATCAAAAACTGAAATTAACCCCGGAATTTAGATAACAAGCTTTAACTAACGATCCATGCTTCTGCATCAGTTTTTCTCTCGCGGGGAAAATACTGAATATCTGCTTTCATAAATGGCTTGGCAATTTTAGTCCATGTTCTTTCATGATAATCACCATCTCCAACCACCGCAACTTTTTCTACATGCCGTACATGTTTGAAATAGGTTGCAACATCTTTCAGGAATGCTTTGCCGGTAATCCCTTCTATATCACCAATTTCAATAAGCAATTTTAAGCCTTCATTCTCACGCTCCGCTTTTTCCAATAAAGCGGATAATTTGTCGTAATCGGTTACTTCTATTTTACCATGTACTTTAAAAGCAATTAGATTGCCTTTTGTTATTTCATTAAAATCAAACATAATAAATCCAGATTTTTGTGTCAGTTAAATTGATTTGATATTACTATTATGCAGTGGGAGCATATAACATACCTCCTATTGCAGCAACAGCCATAATAAATACAAGAAACCAGAAAAATGTTCCCAGTGCAACTATAGCCGGACCTTCTTCACGCATCTTCTCTTTTACAATCTCAGCATCAACTTCCCGCTCCCTTTTATCAGTTGGAGTAGCTGCAGCAATCAGTATTGCGAAAAACAGGATAAATGCAAAAGCACCTAGCCAACTAACTCCAAATACCAACGGACCGATTGGAGCAACCCAAAACTCAGCAATTAGTCCGGCAAGTATTAATACAATTAGAAATGCCCAGAAATTATTCCATGGCCCAACTTTTTTGAATATGTAAAAAAATACTGTTCCTACTAAAACAGCCAATACAATTGATACAAAAATTTCTGCAAATAGCATGATATGATAGTTTTTTGGTTTTCCTGATTATTGTTTGCAAGGGCTGTGCCATGATGCATAGACTTTCCTTTTCCTTCTCATTTACTGATACTTAAAAGTTGGTAGGGTTGATATTCAGTGTAGAGTCAACATGGGATATAAAGCTGAAAAGTGTGGAATGAGTGTGGAAATTTCAACACAACTGCCGCTCTATCGCTCTAAAATTCAAATACCACAGAAGCCTTAGGGCTAGATTCAAAGATATATAGTGTTTGAAAGAAAACTGCCTATTTTCGAGTCTCTGATAAGAACCGAGCTTGCGAGGTCCGTGAAACGAAAGCGTCAAATACAAGGGTTTTTCTCTGCCTATACACAATGTAACCATTTACATGCTTGGCTACTGGATTTGCAGGGCCTTAAGGATGGACGAAAAATCGTGTTGTACCATTGCACTGGAGGTGGGGAGTATTTAAATGTTACAATATTAAAAAAATGAACACTACAATACCAAACCGGGAAGAAACATACTGGCTATTCAGTCGATTAAATGTATTAATAAGGACCATGTCGCGCATATTCAAGAGCAAGTGGCCTGTGGTCCGCAGGGATAACCCATTGTAATCCTGAATTGTTCATCGTAGCAAGGCCCTGCACCTAAAGGGCGTTAATAATTTTGAAAATTGTTCGGTTTTCTTTGAAAATTTGAAAAATCCATCTATTTTTGCACTCCCAATCTTCGAGATTAGGAAATTGGTCCGTTCGTCTAGGGGTTAGGACGCCAGGTTTTCATCCTGGTAACAGGGGTTCGATTCCCCTACGGACTACTTCAAAACAAGCCGTTTAAACTGAAAAACAACAGTTTAGCGGCTTTTTTCGTATCTGCTACTGTAACATAACTGAAACAAATTGCTAAACTGCTCAATAGAGACCTTTATACTCTACTACTGCATTTTCATCGCCACTACTTCTTATTTCTCCATTTTGTTCTAAGTTTTAACGAGGGTTAAAACCGCACCCACTTCAGGGTAAAAAGCGTTACCACCTTATTATTCGCATCTTTATGTGTTTATAAAGAAAAAATAGGATACGTAAAATTAACAGCAATTGAATTGTATTCGAAAAAGCTATTCTCAGTTTAATTTTATATATTTGACTATTCGTAATTCGCGATTCGCGAATTGAAAATATTTGACATGAAAAAGCATAATGGGATGCGTCCCCAAGACATCGTAGTTTTATTGAAAATCACAACTTTAAAGCATGATGATTGGTATAATTCCGATTTGGCTCAATCATTAAAAATCAGTCCATCTGAAATATCAGAGGTATTGAATAGATGCAAAATATCGGGCTTGATTGATTCAAAAAAGCGAAAAGTAAATATTAATTCCTTCATCGAATTTTTAATCTATGGTCTTCGATATGTGTTCCCTACACAACCAAGTGCAATTGTAAAAGGAATACCGACTGCACATTCTGCATCGCCAATCAAAGAGCATATTTCAAGCGGTTCAGATGTTTATGTATGGTCAAGTGCTAAAGGAACACACCGAGGACAAGCCATTGAGCCTCTTATTAAATCTATTCCTCAAATAGTGCTAGAAGATAAATTATTCTATGAACTGTTGGTTATTGTTGACACAATTCGGGTAGGAAAAGTCAGAGAAATTAATATTGCCAAAGAAGAACTTGAAAAACGATTAAAACATGCCTAGTACAAATATTACAATGCTACAAACTGTAGCAAATGGCTTGGGTGATTTAAAAGATGATATGGCATTTGTGGGAGGTGCTGTTGCTGAGTTATATGCAAGTAATCCTGAACTATCTGATATAAGACCAACACTTGATATTGATTGTGTAGTTGAACTACGTTCAAAAACAGCGCATGCTAAACTAGAAGATGATTTAAGAGCTTTAGGTTTTGCAAATGACACCTCAAAAGGAGCTCCAATTTGCAGATGGGTTTATCAGGATATTTTAGTTGATGTTATGCCATCAGATTCTGATGTGCTTGGTTTTAGCAATAGATGGTATGAGGAAGGATTTGAAAAAAAGATTTCTAAAACTCTTCCAGATGGAACGGAAATTTTTGTTTTTCTTACTGAATATTATTTAGCGGCAAAAATTGAAGCCCATAATGGACGTGGTGGTAATGATTTACGACAAAGCCATGATTTTGAAGACATTATTTACATTCTGGATAATTGCTCGGAACTACTCGAAAATATAATCAATGCAAATGAAAATGTAAAAGTATATTTAAAAGAAGAATGTTCCAAACTATTGAAAAATGAAGGATTAACGGAAGGAATAGAAAGTGCTTTGCCTTATGGTTCAGAAGAGGAAGCTACTGAAATTATTATGAAACTCATTCAAAGCATTGCAGATATTGAATAATGGAGAAAGGTTTTTAACGAGGGTTAAAACCGCACCCACTTCAGGGTAAAAAACGGTACCACCTAAATATTCTAATCTTTAGGGTTTTGAAAAAGAAAGAGCATGTCCCGCACATTTACCTGCCAAAATTGTGGAAAGATATTTCCTCGTAATCCCAGGCTCAAAAGACAAAAGTACTGTTCAACAGTGCCTTGTCAAAATTATCGCCGCAATGTTACCAATAAGAAAAAGTTAAAGAAAAGCGATCAGACCCGCAGATTACGTCAGTTGCGTAATAAGCGTTGGCGGGATACCTATCCTGCCCATGAATACCAGAAGCAGTATCGTGAAGATCATCCGGAGTATGTTATTAGCAAACGTCAAAAGCAAAAACAACGCAATAAAAAGCGTCACAATACTGCTCCACTAATGATTGTAAAGACGTACGCGTTATCTCCACAGCCCATACCTGACAGGACTTACATGGGTTTTGAGGTAAAACCTGGGGAGATTGTAAAGACGTACGCGTACATGTTTATTGATTTACTTGCCTGAAAACTGAGATCATCTAAGTGTCTGTATTGACAGAGTCTTCTTATTCTTCCTGCGCTTTACCGGTCATAGGTACAAACCTGACTGCATATTTTACCTCTTTAATTAATTTACCGGATTTATTCTTTCTTATAACCTGCAAGAATTGAACGCCATTTTCTTTCCCAACAGGTATTACTATTTTCCCATCCTTCGCCAACTGCTCCTTTAATGGATTAGGGACATTTTCAGGCGCACACGTAACAATTATCCTGTCAAAAGGCGCATTTTCTACCCATCCGGCATATCCATCACCATGTTTTATATTTACATTTTTATATCCCAGCATATCAAGTGTATTCTCAGCCCTGATTGCAAGTTCTTCAACGATTTCTATAGAATACACTTCACATTCAAGTTCAGCCAGTATTGCTGCCTGGTATCCGCTTCCTGTACCAACTTCAAGCACTTTCATGCCTGGCTCTAAATCCAATATCTGAGTCATTGAAGCTACAATTACCGGTTGCGAAATGGTTTGATCAAAACCTATAGGAAGTGGTGTATTCTTATAGGCATAAGATTGCATGTTTTTGGTCACGAAACAGTGTCTTGGAACGTTGAACATGGCATCAAGTACTTTCTCATCAGTCACAGATATACCCCGATAATTGGCAATATCCCTGTAAACCATGTTCCTTCTTTCGTTAATCCTTTCGGAGAATACATCATTATTATTCTGAGCCTGCGAGGATAACACGAAAAAAAACAATAATATGCTTATCCGTATTGTTGGCATACACTATTAATTTAACAAACCGAATGTGGTATTGTTTACAGATATTTCTACTTAAAGTTACACGATTTAGAACAATTTCCGAACCAGATTTATTGTAAATGCAATCACAGTCTATATATTGCAGATCGATATTCTCAATACAATAATTATCAAACCGTGAAAAAGTTACCCATCTATCAGGTCGATGCCTTTACTGACAGGCTCTTCGCCGGAAACCCTGCAGCAGTAGTCCTGCTCGATCATTGGCCTGAAAACGAAACAATGCAGGCCATTGCTGCAGAAAATAACCTCGCCGAAACCGCATTTATTCTCCCGCGAGAAAAAGATTTCATAATTCGCTGGTTTACCCCGGTCACAGAGGTCGATCTCTGCGGACATGCAACGCTCGCCGCAGCCTTCATATTATTCGAGAATAATTATATCGGGGGAGAGAAAATCAGGTTCCAATCAGTAAAAAGTGGTCCTCTGGGAGTAACAAAAGAAAATGATTTTTATTACCTGGATTTCCCAACCGACCATTTAACCGAGGTTTCGGGAGCGCAAGTAGCTAATGTAGAAAATGCAACAGGCACCAAAATCCTGGAATTATATAAAGGCAGAACAGATTACCTGGCACGCGTAAAAGATGAAGAAACTGTCAGAAGTCTGATCCCAGACCTTACTTTAGTATCCAAACTGGAAGCACGTGGACTAATCGTCACTGCTGAAGGGGAAAAAGCCGATTTTGTATCCCGTTTTTTTGCCCCGCAGGAAGGGATCGATGAAGATGATGTTACCGGCTCAGCACACACCACCCTCATGCCGTTTTGGTCCAAAAAAACAGGTGAAAGCAAATTCTCAGCCTTGCAGATCTCCAAAAGAGGAGGCCAGCTTGCCTGTGAAATCATTAATAACCGCTGCCACATCGGAGGCAAGGCACGCCTCTATCTTGAAGGTGAAATAAGCATTCCTGAATAAAGAAAGTGTTTATTATTTCTGGTTTTTATGTAGGTTTGTTATCATATTCCTGGTTATGAAACCCTCATCTACAGACGTTCATTACAAGGATATGAACAAAACAGTTGGGCTCCATAGTATTTGAATTATTAATGCCATTTTTAGATAATTATAAATATTTGTAAAACAACAACAACCCAATACACCGGGCTTCCATACTCTAACGACATGTGGCCACGAAGCAATATTCTAGACAATACGATAGTAATTTTCACCACCGATAACGGTCCCTGGCTTAATTATGGTAATCACGCGGGATCGTCTGGTGGTCTCCGCGAAGGAAAAACAACCAGCTGGGAAGGAGGACAAAGAGTCCCTTTCATTATTCAGTGGAACAACGAAATCCCCGCAGGAAAAGTCTGCAATAAACTGGCATGTGGCATTGACCTGCTCCCCACGCTGACTGAAATCTGTGGAGGATCCCTCTCAGAAAATAAAATTGACGGGGTAGACATTTCAACGCTCCTTGAAGGTAATTTAGAATCAGAACCACGTGAAACCATCCTGTATTATTTTGGCAAAAATAGCCTAAACGCGGTTCGTAAAGGAAATTGGAAACTTGTGATGCCACATTCATGGAGAAGTTATAATACAAAACCCGGAAATGATGGCTATGGCGGCAAAAGGATAAAGATGTCCGTTGAAGAGCCTGAGCTATACAACATGATGCGCGATCCCGGCGAACAATATAATGTTATTGAATATAACCCCGGAATAGCAGAAGAACTCATGAAGACTGTTAAAAAAGCACGCGAAGAATTGGGCGATCTGAATGTGGGCATGCAAGCAGGCACTGAAAACCGACCAATTGGACGGTTGAAATAGTCTGCACTGGAAAATCTCAGATGAGCTTGTAAACAGTATCTTTTACGCTTCAACGTGAATTTGAAGCTGATTATTAATAGTTTTATGACTATAAAGTGAAATGTAGCATTTTTTCAATTAACCTCTGTAACCATTTTAACATGGTCTAGAGAATATGTACTTTATCATAACGAAAAAGACGCTTATAAACTCTGAAATAAGATAACCAGTCATCAATATAAGAAACATTACTATCAACCATAATAGTTATCTAGTAATCCTTAATTAAGAAAACTATTGGAAAAAAAGAAAATCATTCAATCAGTCATATTCCTAATTATTGGTATATGCCTATTTTGGCTTGTTTTCAGGAATACCAATCTCGACCAAATATTAACCCAGTTGACACGTTTCAACCTCTTATGGATTGGCGCATCAGTGGGAATAAATATCATAAGCCAGCTAATCAGGGCATATCGCTGGAAACTCCTGTTCAAACCATTAAATTATAAACCAAAAATTTTTAACCTGTTTCTTGCTATAATAATCCTGGCTTTTACTAACCAAATCATCCCCCGTGGTGGTGAATTTTCCAGACTAGGCGTGATAAACCGGGTAGAGAAAATTCCTTTCTCAAAACTGTTAGGCATCGCACTGGCGGAAAGAACAACAGATTTTATTGTGCTGATACTTATCGCCATCGGCATTCTTATCTGGCAATTTTCTTCTATACAGAAACTGCTTCACCTACCCCAGGTAGATATGCAGCAGATAAATTATATAAAAACCTTCATAATTATTGCAGTCTCAATCGGTATCATTGCAGTCACCATATTTATTATAAAAAGATTTGGGTGGTTTAGAAGAACACGTGTAAAAATCAGGAAAATAAGGAACGATATAGCAAAAGGTTTTTCTTCTCTTCGCAGAATAAAACATAAACCACTGTATACCTTCTATACGATACTGATCTATATTCTATGGCTCCTGGCTTTGTATGTTATATTTTTTGCTTATCCACCAACATCCGATTTACCATTAAAAGCGGCGATATTTACATTTGGACTGGCCACACTTGCATTCTTGCTGCCGGTTCAAGCCGGTATCGGGGCATGGCACTTCATCGTTATTCAGTGCTTAGTATTGTATGGCATTGATACCGAAAGCGGAAAAGTCTTCTCCCTGGTAGCTCACGCAACAACGAATCTGATCTTCATTGCATTGGGTGCAATTTCATTCATGCTCATCCCGCTGATAAACAAAAAATCAAATAACTATAAATCACCCCCGTCTTATAAAAAGTAATTCCACCTTAACTATCACAATTAATAACACTCATTCTTTACATAAATTTTTACATTTGTATAAATAACATACTTAACAAAAATCACATGATACGTTCAGCATCCAAACTCACAGTCCTGATTATTTCAATTGTTGTTTTCGCCTCCTGTAAAGAACAAACACTGGAGCCACCCAATATTCTCTGGCTCACCAGTGAAGACAATAACATCGATTGGGTAGGTTGCTACGGTAACAAATATGCCAACACACCCAATCTCGATGCACTCGCCACAGAAGGCTTCCGTTACACCCATTGTTACGCCAATGCCCCGGTATGCGCACCCTCCCGCAGTACATGGATTACAGGTATTTATGCCATCTCCATGGGTACGCACCCCATGCGCTCCCGCAATGAAATACCCCACGACATGATTAAGTATTATCCCGACCATTTTAAAAAAGCCGGCTACTACGTGAGCAATGGCGCCAAAACAGATTATAATATCGGGGGAAGGCCTGACAAAGAATGCTGGGATGATGTTGACTCAAGGGGTGATGGGAAAAGCAATACCAACTGGGATGCCCTCAAAGAAAACCAGCCATTCTTTAAAATCATTAACTTTTTTGAATCGCATGAAAGCCGTGCACAAGGCAATGTGGAAAATACCATTCACAATCCCGATAGCACAGACCTCCGAAATTACCACCCCGACCTTCCCGATGTGCGGAAAAATTACGCGAAATATCACGATGCCGTCAAGCGAATGGATACCAATGTGGGCATAGCGCTGGCCAAACTTAAAGAACTGGGCCTAGAAGATAATACAATCGTCGTTTACAATTCCGACCATGGCGGCGTATTACCCCGCTCCAAAAGATTCATACACGCAACAGGTATTCATGCCCCCCTCATTGTACGTATCCCTGAAAAATACAAAGCCCTATACCCCGCTAACGAGCCCGGATCAACAGTCGACGACATCGTAAGCTTCATCGATATGCCGGCAACTTTTATGAGTCTCTGCCAATTGGAAATTCCAGATTATATGCAGGGTAGAATATTCCTCGGACCAGACCAGTCACCCGAGCGTGATTACCATTTCTCTTTCCGCGGGAGGATGGATGAACGCAATGAAAATGCAAGGGCAGTGTACAACAAGGATTTCGTATATATCAAAAACTATATGCCCTATGTACCCTGGGTTCAGCACCTGAATTACCTGTGGAAAATGAAAGCCACGCAGGCCTGGGAAGAATATGCAAAGACTGAGACAGGTGATATTGACAAATCGAAATATTTCTTCCCAAAAACTTATACAGAAGAATTCTACAGTCTGAACGCCGATTGGGACAATACCAAAAACCTTATCAATGACCCGAAATATGCAGATAAAATCGAGGATATGCGAAACGCACTCCGCGATTGGCAATTGGAAATCCACGATGCAGCATTGATCCCTGAAAGTGAAATGGTCAAAAGGGCAAAGGATAATAACATGACCATCTACGAAATGGTACGCGATCCTAAACTCTACAACCTTCCCGGACTACTCGATGCGGCAGATATTGCATTGCAGGCAGATCCGGATAACCTCGACAAACTTAGGATGATGCTTAACAATGAAGACCCCGGAATCCGCTACTGGGCCATCACCGGCTGCTTCCTGCTGAACGATCAGGTTGCCGCAAAGAAGGTACTCAACGATCCTTCTCATGAAGTACAAGCCCTCGCGGCCTGGACCCTTATCAAAAACGGTGAAAGCGAACTTGGAATGAGCGTGCTTGAAAAACTCCTACTCGACAATTCTTACGCCACACTAAAAGTGCTCAACATCATCGACTGGTTAGGCAGCGACGGTGAAGCATTCATGGATGTAGTCAGATCACTTGATGTAGACGATTATGAGCTCAGGATGCAAAACTTCCTGATGGAAAAATTTCCGAAATTAGAAACAAATTCATAAATAGCCATTAGTCGCATCAGATTAATACTTAAGTAATAAGCGTTCCGCAGTTCGGTAGCAATTCATAAATGTGGTCATCGCTTCCCCAAATTATGCAGATCCGATATTGAACGGCTGATGCATGGTATGTTCAAATATAAACAGTGTTTTTTCATCTGAACCGATAATGCCGTTACCGGCTTCAATTGCTAAATCACTTAAAAAGGTTTTCTGAAAATTGTAATTAATCAACAATGAATATACCTTCTGGCCGGCATATAACACTTAACAAAACAGATAAATGGATTCTTGCAGCTGCCCTGGGTAGCATCTGGGCGGCGGTAGAAATTATTGTCGGAAGTTTTCTTCACAATATAAAATTTCCTCTTTCCGGCGCCATACTTGCCATAGTTGCCGTTTATCTGCTCGTCTCTTTTGCCATCCACTGGAAAGAACCAGGTATTATCATCAGGGCCGGAATTATTGCTGCCCTGATGAAATCCATTTCTCCCAGCGCCATTATTATTGGCCCTATGGTCGGCATCTTTATGGAAGCGCTCTTTATTGAATTGTCAGTTCGTTTGCTGGGTAGAAATCTCGCAGGTTTTATCGTGGGAGGGGCACTCGGGGTTACCTGGGCCCTCATGCAAAAAATTTTTAGCCTGTTGATCCTTTACGGCTTTGACCTGGTGCGTATCGCAAAAGCTTTTTATCATTTTCTTGCAGAGAAAACCGGACTTGAAAATATGAAACCCGTTTACCTTGTTGTCCTTATTATTTCATTGTATGCCCTTGCCGGGATAATTGCTGCAATATCGGCTTTTGCAATGATGAAGCGCACATCTTTAAACAATAACCGGAATCGCAGACAAACAAAACTGGAAAAACGACAACAACCTTTTGAAATTATTCCTGCTGAAACAAATTTTGGATCCTATAATATTTTAATCGTTGCCGCTTTACTTCTTGCAACCCTGTATCTATTAAACATTTCGCATACATTCCCCGCAATCTTATCAGGAACTGCACTGATTGTATATGCAGCAATAAGGTATAAGCGTTCTTTGAGATACCTTAAAAAACCAACACTATGGATACAGATCTTCATCATCACTTTTCTGGCAACAATGACATGGGAATGGATGAAAACAGGAGAGGCTTTTTCACTGAAAGGCCTCTGGGCCGGACTTGAAATTAATTTCAGGGCCATCCTAATTATATTCAGCTTCTCTGCCATCAGCGTTGAACTGCGGAACCCACTGGTTAAAACCTTGCTCTATAATAATGGCTTATCAAAATTATATCATGCATTGAGTATGGCATTTTCAATGCTCCCGGCCATTGTGGAGATAATCCCAAAAGGAAATAAGATGTTATCGTCCTGGAGAGGAGCACTGCCTAAAATCCTGGCACTTGCTGATGAATTACGTGCTTCACTTGAAAATGATAAGCAAATAAGGAATAACCTTTTACTGATTACAGGGAAAGTGCAGGAAGGGAAAACAACGTTTCTTGAAAATGTTATTTCTGAATGTAAAAAAGAAAATATTAAAGTCGGCGGATTCACCGCACCAGGATCAGTTTATCAAGACAAAAGAACAGGATTCTCAATCAAAGACATTACTACTGGAAACGAATATCCCCTCGCATTAAGCAAACAGCAGGAAGGATGGTTCAAATTCAGGCGGTTTTATTTTAACCCGGAAACTTTCAAAGCGGGAGCGCAAATCATTTCCGATGCCATTCAATCAGATAACGACCTAATTGTTATTGATGAAATAGGTCCTCTGGAATTGACAGAGGAAGGATGGCATCAGGTAATCCAAAAACTTAAAAAACAAGAGCATATCGTCCAGTGCTGGTCAGTCAGGGAGTCCATGGCAAAAATCCTTTCCGAAAAAAACGGAATTCCAGAAGAAAACATCATTTATATTGGCAAATGGAGGCCTTTAGATGTAGTTAGCAAAATCAAATCGCTATTTTTGTGACAAAGCAACTTCAAGTTATCATAAAAAGAATGTGATGACCCCATGGACGATTAAAAAACAAAGCAGAACAAATTAAAACCACGTGCAGAAAAAAGCAGTAACAGGAATATTACTGGCTGGCGGGAAAAGCCGGCGCATGGGAAAAGACAAGGGCTTTCTTGAACTTGATAAAAGAGCCTTGTATACTTTTCCGAAAGTAGTACTTGAAAAAACATGTTCTGAAATAATTATCAGTACCTGCAAACCCAAAGGTACTTTTGGAGAGTACCCCCATGTATGCGATAAAAAGCAAGACATAGGGCCGCTGATGGGAATCCTCACCTGCCTTGAGCAATCAAGTTATGAGTTTAACATTATATTGTCATATGATATGCCATTGGTTGACCCCAGGTTAATCAACGATTTGATAGAATTAGGTAATAACCACGACCTGGTAATTCCCGCTTTAAGGATTGACCAGCCCCAGCCTTTATGCGGATTATATAAAAAAAGCCTTATTCCTGTTATAAAAAACGCTTTCAAAAAAGGAATAACAGCTCCTCGAAAGTTAATCCCACTCGCCAATTCCAGGATCCATGTTATTGACCATTCAGCACCCTATTTCACAGAAGATATGTTTATAAATATCAATACACAGGACGATCTCATAAGGATTACCCATAAATATTAACCACTCCCACGCTCCATTATCGATTCTCCAATAACCATTTACCAACCCCAAAACCAAAAAAGGAAAGGGTGCAGGGCGGTTGCTAAATTCTATTCAGCATCTGTCGATTAAATGCGATTGTTTAAGAAATGACATTTATCTTTTTGCATGCAAATATTTTAAATGAATCATTTTTTCACTTATATTAGCATTTTAACGACCCTGATATAGTTGAGAACTCGCTAACACTAATTAGCATGATTTTCTCAATGATGTTCGGTCATTTAGCGGTTATTAGAAATGACATCATCAAAGAAAAAGCAAGCAGTCCAAAAAAAAACAGAAAAAGATATTCGCATCATCGGAATTGGTGCTTCTGCCGGAGGTCTTGAAGCGCTGCAGGTTTTCTTCCGAAATGTATCAGATAATTCAGGTCATGCCTTTGTAGTCATACAGCATTTATCGCCCGATTACAAAAGCATGATGGACGAATTATTGTCACGTCACACAAAAATGGATATCGCTGTCATAGAAGATGGCATATCGATCAAGCCAAATACCATTTACCTGATCCCGCCCAGGAAAAACCTTAAACTTTTTAATAACCAGCTATTTCTAACAAAGCAGGACAATCAGACAGTACTTAACCTTCCCATCGATATCTTCTTCAGGTCACTGGCTGATGAAAAAGGCAAAGATGCAATTGGAATTATCCTTTCCGGAACTGGCAGCGACGGTACCATGGGAACACGCGCTATTAAGGAGAAACACGGCATGGTAATGGTCCAGAACGAAGGAACTGCCAAATTTAACGGGATGCCGGCGAGTGCAATATCCACAGGACTTGTCGACTATATCCTGGCTCCGGAAGATATGGGCAGGGAACTAGGTAATTATCTGAGACACCCTCTGGTAATTCGAAAAGCACATACACAAGAAATTCCCAGGAAAGGCATGGATGCCATGTCGAAAGTGGTAATGCTGCTTAAAGAATATTCAGGCATCGATTTCTCTTATTATAAAGAGAATACCATCAATCGCCGACTCGAACGAAGAATAAGCATCAACAGGTTTAATAACCTTGATGATTATCTTATTTATCTTGAAGATTCTGATCACGAAAAAGAGATTCTTTATCGGGAGTTCCTGATAGGTGTTACACAGTTTTTCAGAGATAAAGAAGCTTATCATAGCCTGGAAGAAAATGTACTTGAAAACATTTTCACTAACAACAGGAAAGTTGTCAGAGTCTGGACAACCGGGTGCTCAACAGGCGAAGAGGCTTATTCGATCGCGATACAAATGCATGAGGTCGCTGAAAAACATCAATTTAAAGGTGAGATTAAAATATTCGCTTCCGATATCGATAAAAGATCCATTGATATAGCCGGAAAAGGTTTCTACCCCGATAGTATCATTGCAGATATTGAACCCTCATTGCTCATAAAATATTTTGCCAGAAAAGACGATGGCTACCAGGTCAAAGAAGATATCAGGAATTCTATTGTATTTGCTACCCATAATGTTTTGAAAGATCCACCCTTTTCAAAACTGGATATGATCGTCTGCCGTAATCTTTTTATCTATCTGAAACCAGAGATTCAATTAAGTCTACTCTCCCGTTTCTACTACAGCCTTCTTCCCGAAGGGTACCTCTTTATGGGCAATAGTGAAACGCTTGGGGGAATGAGTGACGCCTTTGAAGTGATTGACCAGAAAAATAAAATTTATAAGTTTAAAAAGGGATATAACCCACCGATTGTTGACAGCCTTTCACTCGGAATTAATAAATCGGAAACAACCAGGGTTACTCAGACCAACGGTAACAGTTCGGAAAGAAAATCCAAACAGTCTGATATCCTTTCTGATGTGATAAACGACTTTGTACCACCTTCCATCATTGTTGATTCTAATTATTACATCATCAATGTGATCAATAACATCAATCCGATCACCGAAATTCAGGCAGGAAACTATACAAATGAACTCTTTTCAATCCTGCCAAAAGATCTCGGACTGTTCGTTAACAACCTGCTCCGGCAACTAAAAAATAAGGAGAAAAACAAAATTAGCAGGAATATTGCTGGAATAAAGAGTCTTAAAAATAAAACAATAAAAATTGAGGGCAGAAAAATACAAAAGAATGACCAATTGTATTTCATGCTCACATTTGAATTGTTGAAAAATACACCGGAATCAACTAAAGACCAGCGCAATGAGGCAATACACATTGAATCAGAAAAAGGAGTCAGAATTGTAGAGCTGGAAAAAGACCTAAAGACTGCCAAAGAAAATTTGGCCGCAACCGTGGAAGAGCTGGAGAGTGCTAATGAAGAACTGCAATCATCCAACGAGGAATTAATTGCATCCAATGAAGAACTGCAGAGTACAAATGAAGAGTTGCAATCGGTGAATGAAGAGCTCTATACGGTAAATTCCGAACATCAACAAAAAATTGAAGAGCTTACCAGGTTGAACAATGACATCAACAACCTGCTAAAAAATACAGAAATTGCAGCTATATACCTCGACAGTAAATTATGCATCCGCAAAATAACCCCCCACGTTAGTAAGGTGACAAATGTGATTGATACAGATATAGGAAGGCCCATAACGCATCTTTCTGTAATCGACAGCTACCCGGATCTTGCCAATGATGCATACAAAGTAACCGAAACATTAAAACCAATTGATAAAGAAATAATTGGGAAAGACAATCAACCTTTTTTCGCCAGATTAAGACCTTACCGCACATTTAACAATGCTGTGGATGGGGTTATGATTACTTTCGTGGATATCTCAGAACTTAAAAGTCTCAAACAAGATTACATTAAGAGTCAGGACAGACTAACTGAATCTTTGAAGCTGGGTAACATGGCATGGTGGGACTGGAATATAAAAACCGGCCATGTAACTTATAGCGACAGAAAAGCTACCATGCTTGGTTATAAACCGGCAGAATTCCCAAACGATGTATACGAAATTTGTGACTTGATCCATCCTGATGATTATGAGAGTACAATGAATGAAATGCGGGAAGTGATTGACGGAAAAAAGAAAGAATGGAATGTAAAATATCGAATGCGATGTAAGGACGGGAATTACAAATGGTACCAGGATCATGGTTCCATTAAAGAAAAAAACAGCAAAGGGAAAGCATCAAAAATGTTCGGAATGGTCATTGACATTACACAAATGCAAGAAATTGAGCATGAACTGGAAATGAATAATCGGCTCATGGAAATGATCGTTGAACAGAATCCTGCCTCAATTACCATGGTCAATGCTGAAGGACAGATAACATTTGCTAATAAAGAGGCACAGAAGCTTTTCAATATCAGTCAGGAACAACTTGCAGATCGAAGCTATGATGATAGTAAGTGGAAAATAACAGATAAGGAAGGGAAACCGATCCCTGCCGAAAAGCTGCCGTTTTTCATCATAAAAAAAACGAAAAAGCCCCTAATTGGTTTTGAGCATTATATAAAGGTTAGTACACGCAATAATATGCTGTTGCAGATTGATGGAGCCCCTCTGATGGAATCAGGGACGTTTAAAGGAGTGGTTTTTTGTATAAGAAGTATCAATTAATGTTGATGTTATGAACAGCTCTGATAACAAAGATTTGAAGTCACGTATTGAGCAGGTACTCAGTGAAGGTAAACATGATTTTACTGAGCTGGAGGTGGAAAAACTGATTGAAACAGTCAATATATATCATGTTGAACTTGAATACCAAAATGACGAACTACGCAGAATTCAGCATGAACTGGAGAATTCAAAAACGAGATATGCCTCACTCTTCAAATATGCTCCGATTGGTTATGTTATTTGCAATGATGACGCTGAAATTGAAGCTGTTAATAAAAGTTTTCTTTCTCTGATAAACCGCGAAAGTATTGAAAAGTATGAAAAATTTTCAAACTATGTTGATCCCCAGTCGCAGGATCAGTTTTATCTATTTTACAAATCATTAATAAATAATAAAAACCCGGATTCCATAGAGATCCATCTGTCTGGTAGGAAGGAGATGGTTCCAATAAAACTGGAAGCAAATATATTCTTCGAACACGATCGGCTTCAGACACGATTAGCCATCACCGATCTAACCACGCAAAAAAATTATGAGCAGCAAATAGAGTATAAAAGCTGGGAGCTGGAAGAACGTCTGAAGGAGCTTAACTGCATTCATGAAATCACAAAAACTACCGCAGTAACCAGCATTCCAACCGAAGAAGTATTCAACAAAGTATTGGAGGTCATTCCCGATTCTTTCCAGTATCCTGAAATAACAGTTGCAGAGATTCAATTCCATGATAAAAGATTCTTCTCTTCCGGATATCGCGATTATAAAAAATTTATTAAAGCAGAAATAAGATTCATGGACGAGGTTGAAGGCGCAGTTATTGTAGGCCTCACTGAAGAGTTGCCGAAATCTGAAAGCCCATTTCTTCCGGAAGAAGAAAAATTAATAGCATCTATTGCCGAAATCCTCTCCAAATTTTTACAAAAGCGACGAACCCGCAAAATGCTCATGCAAAGTGAATTGCAATTAAATAAAGCGCAGGAGATTAGTAAAACAGGTAGCTGGACTTTCCACCTGGGTTCAGGAAAAGTGAGCGCATCACAAGAGGCATATCGCATTTATGGTTTGGATCCGGAAAAGCCGCTCTCAATCAAAGATGCACAAAGTCTTAGCCTCCCGGAGTACAGAGATATGCTTGATGAGAGAATCGAAAAACTCATAAAATACAATGATCCATATGATGTTGAATTTCAAATACAACAACCAGGGGGGAGGATTATAGATATACATTCCATAGCAGAATATGACCCTGAAACAAATATTGTGACTGGTTTTATTCAGGACATATCAGAGCAGAAGGAAAACCTGCAACGTATTAAACTGCTTAGTCGCTCAATTGAACAAAACCCTGTAGCTATTGTGATCACGGATAATAAAGGAAATATTGATTACGTGAATCCAGCATTTTCTTCAATAACCGGCTACAATACAGAGGAAGTGATCGGTGAAAATCCCCGTATTTTAAAATCTGGTTATCAGGACAAGGCATTTTATATTGATCTATGGAAAACCATAACCTCCGGCAAAGATTGGTTCGGCATAATGAAAAACAGGAAAAAGAATGGTGATTTCTATTGGGAAGAAGCAATCATATCTCCCATTGTTGATGAAAATGGCCGTATCACAAACTTTGTAGCAGTGAAAGAAGATATCAGTGAAAGAAAAAGGCTGATGGAAGATTTAGTAAAGGCAAAAGAAAGGGCAGAAGAAAGTGACCATCTGAAATCGGCATTCCTTGCAAATATGAGTCACGAAATCAGAACACCGATGAACGGAATCCTTGGCTTTACTAACTTATTAAAGAAACCGGATTTAAGCAGCGAAAAGAAGGATAAATTCATCGATATTATTCACTCAAGCGGTAAAAGAATGTTGAATACTGTGAATGATATTGTTGAAATTTCAAAGATTGAAGCCGGACTTATCACTACCAATTTTGAAGAAGCAAACATCCTCACCCGGGTAGAAGAGATCGTGCAGTTTTTTCAGGAAGAAGCATCTGAAAAAGGCATCAAAGTAATAATAGATGATGAAAAAAACTTACCAGAAAAAATAATAGTAGTAACTGATCCCAGAAAATTTGATGGAATACTAATAAACCTGGTGAAAAATGCCATAAAATTTACAAAAGCCGGAAGCGTTGCAGTTGAAATAAATAATGACGAACACAATTTACACCTTGCTGTTAAGGATACCGGAATGGGCATCCCTAAAGAGAGACAGAAGGCCATATTTAACAGGTTTGAGCAGGCGGAGAATACAGAAACACGCAAATTTGAAGGCTCTGGCCTGGGTCTCGCAATCACAACATCATACGTGGAAATATTAAAAGGAAAAATATGGCTTGAATCTGAAATCGGAAAAGGTTCCACATTTTATGTTACCCTCCCTATGGACCTAAAACCAGACTAATGGCTGTTTATTATGCCCGATAGATGCGTTGCTGTAAAATTTTTTATTTTTGAAAATTGCACCGCAATTTATTAAGATTCCATGTAATAAATATAGTAAATACTAATCAACTCCGTGAAAGTGATCCATTTTTAAAGGGATATTCACTATTTTTACGGATAGGGTCAGAAAGAGAATTCTTGATTTTTTTACTGTGTCTGATGTCTGAAAAGGAATTTTATATAACTGAGCGTATACACATAAAAAACATGGTGAGTCATTGCTGTGTGATATTGCTCAAAGAAAAATTTCAGGACCTTGGTATTACTGTAAAAGATATTACGCTGGGGAATGCCTGTATTACATATAATTCAAGAGAATTTAATCACAGAAAAATAAATGAAATTCTAGGAAAATACGGTTTCAGTCTTTTAAAAAATAAGGATGAGAAACTGGTTTCTGAAATAAAGGTTGCTGTGGTAGAGTTAATCCATCAATTAAATAACGTAAACTCTATAGTCAGAAAATCTGATTACCTCGTGGAAAAATTAGGTTATAGCTATCCCCACCTCTCAAAAGTCTTTTCCGATCATGAACATATTACACTTGAAAAATTTATCATTAATCATAAGATTGAAAAAATTAAGCACCTTCTTGATGATGATGAATATTCACTAAGCGAAATTGCCTATATGATGGATTATTCCAGTGTTCAGTACCTCTCAAATCAATTCAAAAAAATAACCGGAATTACTGTTTCTCAATACAAAAAGGGAAGTGAGATTACAACACGAAGCATTGATGATCTATAAAAATTTACACAACAATATAAAAATTGTGTAACGATGGTTGATTGTTTTATCCCCATTTTTGTATTGTTAATTGTAAACAAAAAAGACAATCATCCTCTTTAAGAGCAGCAATGGCTATTTCGCCTCAACATTTTTTTAAGATTAGGCATGACAAAAAGATAACACACAGTTGCATAAACAAAGACTTGCAAATATGATACTAAAAACTAACATCGCCGTCAGCGAATCAGGATTCATTTTCGATCCCGATACAGGAGAATCATTTTCAGTGAACTCAACAGGTAAGGAAATAATTAAAATCCTTGCATCAGGAAAGTCGCTTACTGAAACTCAAAAAATTATACAGGAAAAATATGCGGTTGACGATACTACTTTCCAAAGATACATGGATGATTTTACACATACCTTGAGAAGGTTTAACCTCATAGAACATTTTGAAGATGAATAAAAACAAGTACACTATTGCCGTTACCGGGCTTAACAATACCGACAATCCGGGACCGGGCATACCTGTTATCAGAGGAATACGAGAATCAGATAAATTTGATGTAAGAATTATCGGTCTTGCCTATGAAAATATGGAGCCTGGTATATATATGGATGGAGCCATCGACAAGACATACCTGATACCGTACCCATCGGTAGGGACAGATCCTTTTATGGAAAGAATACTTGAAATACATGAAAAAGAAAACATAGATCTGATCATTCCTAATCTTGATGCAGAACTATTTACTTTCATGAAATCACAGGCCCTGCTGGAAAAACATTCAATAAAAACATTTTTACCTACCATTGCGCAGTTTGAAGAGCGGCAAAAGGACAACCTGGAAAAATTTGGTGAAAAATATGATTTGCTTGTCCCAAAAAGTAAAACCATTGGTTCATTAAATGATATCCCGGATCTGCGCGATGATTTTGACTATCCCCTGCTGGTAAAAGGGAAATTTTACGATGCATATATAGCATATAATTCAGAGCAGGTAATTAATCATTTCAATAAGATAAGCGCAAAATGGGGCCTCCCGGTAATCATTCAGGAGTTTATTAAAGGTACAGAAGTAAATGTAGTTGCCCTGGGAGATGGCGAAGGCAAAACAGTGGCTGGAGTCCCTATGAGAAAGCAATATATAACCGATAAAGGAAAAGCCTGGAGCGGCATTTCACTGGGAGATAAACAACTGTTAAATATTACCAAAGAGCTAATCGGGAAAAATAAGTGGAAAGGGGGGATGGAGCTGGAAATGATCAAAACCAGCCAGAATAATTATTACCTGATAGAAATTAATCCAAGAATTCCAGCCTGGGTTTACCTTGCAGTGGGCGCAGGACAAAATATCCCCGAAGCGCTTGTTCTAATGGCCATGGGAGAGAAAGTTGAGCCGATGACCGATTACGAAAAAGGGGTCATGTTTATCAGATACTCTTACGATCTAATCGGGAATATAAGTGACTTTGAAAAGCTTTCTATTACTGGAGAATTGTAAAAACAAGTTCAACCTAAGAATTTTAACCATCGCATTTTGCATAAATCAATATAAATCATGAGGTATTTTTTTTCATTATTTTTTGCCATCACAGCAAGTCTTTTATCTGCTCAATTAACACTGGAACATACATACACATATTCAGGATCCCTTATGGAAATATCAGAGGGCGAATATAAATATTATATCATGGATGTTAGCGGATCACAATGCCGCATATTCAATGAAGATCATAGCCTTTTCAAGACAATTTCACTTGCAGTTCCCTCTGGATTTTATTTGTCCGATATAAAATTTGTATCCAGAAACTTGTTCAATTCCGATGACAAAATTGAATTACTCTATATCTATTCGAAAACTACCTCAACATCTACAACCTATGGCATGAAAGTAGTATCGGAAGATGGCTCTGAATTACTAAATCTGGACAATGGAGGATATGCTGAAATTAAATCGGGATCGGATGGCCCGAAATTATTAGCATATCAATATGTATGGAGTACTTCATTTTACGAAGTATCTACAAAAATATATTCATTAGGCAGCAGTTCAAAAAGCACTGCAGCAACGATGAATCGTACGGCAAAGATTTTTCCTAATCCCGTGGATGAAATATTAAATATTGAAACCCGAGAATTACAGCAGTTTGAATCTGTGAATGCCACAATTATTGACAGCAAAGGCCGGCAGATCCTAAAAAAAAATATAACAACGATTGCCGGAGTGGAACAAATCAATACACGATCATTGCCAAAAGGAAATTACATATTACAGCTGACTGAAAAGAACGGCACAAAACACAGCACAAAACTGATTAAAAAATAAATAATTATGGAAAAGCTTAAATTTGACAGGCCGGTAATAAGCCGCATACAAGCTGGAGTACCTGACAAATTTGGTATGAAAACCAATGTCAGACCAATTACAGAAATTGATAATAATACCATAAAAGAGCTTATTGAAGAATTTGGCTCACCACTCTACATCCTCTCAGAGCAAAACATCAGGAACACCTTCCGTGAAGCAGAGTCGGCTTTTAAAACAAGATACCCAAAAGTGCAATTTGCCTGGTCGTACAAAACAAACTATATGAATGCTGTCTGCCGCGTATACCATCAGGAAGGAAGCTGGGCTGAAGTGGTGTCAGGATTTGAATATGAAAAAGCACTTGCAAACGGTGTGCCGGGTAATAAGATAATTTTTAACGGTCCGGATAAATCAAAAAGCGACCTTGAAACTGCTATTAAAAACGGATCATTGATTCATATCGATCATTTCGATGAACTATATGATATTATGGACCTCGTTAAAAACGGGGAAATGAAAGCCAAAGTGGCTATTAGAATCAACATGGATACTGGAATCTATCCGCAATGGGACCGGTTTGGTTTTAACTATGAAAATGGAGAGGCCTGGTCTGCAGTTAACAAGATAATACCTGCAGACAATATTGAACTGATTGGGCTACATGCACACATAGGCACATACATTATGGTTCCTGCATCGTATGGCGTAGCAACAAAAAAGATGGCTGATCTGGCTGTCAGAATCGACCGAAAGTATGACCATGTCATTAAATATATTGATGTAGGTGGTGGTTTCGCTTCGAAAAACACACTTAAAGGCGCATACCTGCCTGGATCCGATACTTGTCCTTCATTTGACGATTATGCGCAAGCCATTACCGACGCCCTGAATAATTCAGATATCAGGCATGATAAAATGCCCACATTATTCCTCGAAACTGGAAGGGCCTTAATTGATGATGCAGGTTACCTGGCAGGAACTGTACTTGCCAATAAAAGACTGGCAGATGGAAGACGATCCATGGTCATTGATATAGGCGTTAATATGTTGTTTACTTCTTTCTGGTATGAGCATAACATCGTACCTGCCCAGGACCATCAACAAGACACAGAAGACACATCAATCTACGGTCCACTCTGTATGAATATTGACGTTATCCGCAGTGCGGTGCAATTCCCATTGCTCGAAAAAGACGATCATGTGGTTATCAACCGCATAGGAGCATACAATATGACTCAGTGGCTTCAGTTTATTACATACAGACCAAAAATAATTATGATTAATAATGAGGGGAAACCGGAAATTATCAGGGATAATGAAAACTATGAATCCATGAATTCTCTGGAGAAAGTTCCGGCGCATCTGAATGAAATCAATCTATAACGTGTAAGCTAATGAGAACACTGAAAATATCACGCGAAAATACCGGATACTTTTTCGATAGTATCTTAAATAGCTATTCGCAGATATTTTTTTCCACTCACAAGCCTTTTGCTGTAATCATTCTGGTTGTGACATTTTATGATGTGTATGCCGGACTTATGGGTTTATTGTCTGTACTAATTACATCAACAACAGCCTTTGCGCTTAATTTATACAAACCGACCACAGCAAAAGGCTTTTATGGGTTTAACAGTCTGCTTGTAGGACTTGGTCTGGGTATATATTTCAGTTTTGGCTGGCACCTTCTGATGATTGTTGCGCTTGCATCGCTATTTACTTTTTTCGTATCGGTATCGCTGCAGGGTGTAATCGGGAAATATCATCTCCCATACCTGAGTGTACCTTTTATTATAGCATTATGGACATTTATTACAGCGACAAGAAGTTTTGAAGCCCTTGGAATCAGTGAGCGGGGCATCTATACACTTAATGAGCTCTATCAGCTGGGAGGCGACAGGCTTATCGCTATTCATGAATACTTCAATAGCATCACCTTACCAAGGATAATCAGTACATATTTTATATCTCTTAGTGCCATTCTTTTTCAATACAGTGTTCTATCAGGAATCTTCATCGCAACAGGCCTGTTGTTTTACAGCCGCATTGCTTTCTCCCTCTCCATACTCGGTTTTGCCGTTGCATACGTGTTTTATGATATTATTGGTGCAAGTATAACCGATATCGATTATAGCTACATTGGCTTTAATTACATCTTAACTGCCATTGCACTTGGCGGTTTTTTTATCATTCCTTCGATAAGGTCATACATTTGGGTAATCATCCTGATTCCAATGGTAGCTATAATTACAATTAGCCTGAATAATATTTTCATGCCGATGAAGCTGCCGGTATATTCCTTACCATTTAATATGGTAGTCCTTCTGTTTATTTACATACTGAAATTCAGATCGGAATATTCTTACACACTTACTGAAGCGTACTACCAATATAATTCACCCGAAAAAAATCTATACGTTTTTCTCAATAATGCCGAACGGTTCAGATTCAATAACTTGCGCCAGATTAAATTACCATTCTTTGGAATATGGAATATCTCGCAAGGCCATAACGGCAGCTATACCCATAAAGATGAATGGCGGCATGCATGGGATTTTGTAATCAATGACCGGGATGGTAAACAATATAAAAACAATGGAGATTTCCCGGAGGAATATTTCTGCTATGGTAAACCTGTAATAGCTCCGGATGAAGGTACAATTGAAAAAATTGTGGATGATATCAATGACAATATCATCGGAGAGGTAAACCTGAAAAACAACTGGGGAAATAGCATCATTATAAAACATGATGATAATATTTACAGCAAATTAAGCCATCTTAAAAAAGGAAGTATCACTGTCAAGGAAGGCGAAAAAGTATCATACGGTCATATCATTGCCCAGTGCGGTAATTCAGGACGATCTCCATACCCGCACCTGCACTTTCAGATACAGGAATTCCCCTTTATCGGATCTGCAACCAAGGACTACCCTTTTAGTAATTATGTGCTGCACGAGGAAAAAAATTACCAGTTTAAATCTCACAGCAAACCCCTTGAAAACCAAAAAATATCAAATGTGGAAGTCAATCAACTTCTAAGCAAAGCATTCCACTTCACACCTGGAGAGATCCTAAAATTTGAAGTCACTGGATTCAAAGACATAAAAGAGGTAAGCTGGGAAGTGAAAGTTAACCCCTTCAATGAAACCTATCTTGAATGCAGTCGATCGGGAGCCATTGCCTATTTCCAGGAAGATGAAAACCAAATCCAGTTTTCACATTTCGAGGGAAAGAAAGATTGTCTGTTGTACTATTTTTACCTGGCTGCATTCAAAGTGCAAAAAGGATATTACCAAAACCTCAGGCTTAAAGATAGCTACCCGCTTTCGCTTGTTTTCCCCTCCGGCATCAGATGGTTTCATGATTTTATCAGCCCATTTGTCCGTTTCGCAACCTCTTCATACATGCTATGCTATAATTCAATCGATGATTATATGGATCCCGGAGAAATTTCACTCTCATCAAGATTAAATAACCGGATTTTCAACATTTCTCTCAATGAAATGCAGTTTGAATTATCTATTAAAAAAAATGGAGTAGATGAAATTAAAATCTATAATAACGACCAAATCCTTGAACTGAAAAGAATATGAAAGTGATTACTCAGCATATCTCTGCTTGCAAAATCTTCAGTACGAAGATGTGGTTGTTTGTTATTTATATATTTCTGCTAAGTCCGGAAATTTTATTTAGTCAGGAGCTTAATTTCATTCAGGTTGACACCTCAACCTACAATATGTACATGAGGGGTGACTGGTCAGGCGTTGTTGAAACGGGGAAGAAAGCTGTAAATCAAGGATTTGACTATTATTATCTGCACATGAGAATCGCGTATGCACTATTTGTCGAGGAAAAATACAGGCAGGCAATTCCTTATTATAAAAATGCATTGAAACATAACAGTAAGGATCCTACAGCATTTGAATATCTGTATTATGCCTATAAATATTCAGGTATGCAATTAGATGCAACGCGTCTTATAGATGATTTGACACCAGAACAAAAGAATCGATTGAAAATTCCAAAACATGGCATCTTAACAGTTGGTATAAACCATACATATGGTCGTTCAAATCTGAAAAACGCTTACGAATCAATTATGGAAAAAGCTGGTAAAGATCCTGTCAATACAGCAGGAGTCAGAAAGGCTACCTACTTTCTAAATAACTCCTCCTTGCAACTAAAACATTTGCTTTTTAAAAACATATTGTTCGATCATGGAATCTCTTACATGAAGAAGCTGGAATATTCATACTTTGTTGATAACGACTATCCAGGGTATCCATATATATCTGCAGAGCAGTATTTAGATCAAATCGAACACTGGACTCAGGTTAAAATTCCGCTTGGTAAGGGTTTTTATTTTAACCCTGGATTTCACAGAATTATTACAGATATTCCGATTTTTAACTACAACAGTTATGGTAGAAATGCAGGCAGCGACAGAACTGTATCAGATGAAATCAGATTAAAAAACCTTCTCCCATTAATAACTTTTGAAAAAAAATCCACTTATATGGATGCTGCAGTGTCATATGTCCATCATAATTTTAACACAATAAACACAAACCAGTTTGGACTGCACCTGACTTTGTATCCCTTTTCCAATCTCAACCTGTATGCATCATCTGATCTATATCTGCAAAATAAGGATTATAGAGGAGAAAAGAGAAATACCTGGATGTTTGTGCCAGAAATCGGGGCTAAAGTCCATAAGAATCTTTGGCTGGAATTTAAGCCCATCCTAATGGAACAATTTGGGCTTTACGACGTCAGGAGTAATATCGCATACAACAACCTGGAGAAGGTTGATCGTGCATATACATTCAAGGTGCATATACCCTTTTACAAAATTCCACTTAGCATCCATCTACAATATAGTTTTCAATCAGTTAACAGTTATTTCTTCCCCGAAAGCAACATGCATGATCCGGTAAATAAATATACATATCGTTCTAACTTTATTACAGGAGGTATAAAATGGGTAAAATAAAAATAATTCTCGCAGGATTTCTGGTAATAACTTCTGGAATTCAACTATTGGCGCAAAGCGCAGCCTATGAAAAAACAATTGAAGGATTTCAAAACAGCTACCTAAGTGAAGCCACCGGGGATCTGAGCCAGGCTATTCAACAATTGAAAGATATTTACGACGAGGACTCTTACGAAATCAACTTAAGACTTGGATGGCTTACTTACTCAGCCGGTCAATTTACTGATTCATACAGTTATTATAACCGTGCTTTATCCCTTCGACCTTTTGCAATTGAACCACGTTTTGGACTTATCTACCCTGCTGCAGCCATGGGAAACTGGGATGTAGTTATTAAACAATACAACCAAATTATCGAAACTGCTCCGGGAAATACCATTGCTATGCATAGGTTAGGATTGGTTTATTATGGAAGAAAAGAATACGATAAGGCAGAAAAATTGTTTGAAAAAGTGATTAATCTATACCCTTTCGATTATGATGCACTCTCCATGCTCGCCTGGACCAAATATCAACTGAAAAAATACCGTGAAGCTAAAGTGTTATTCAATAAAGCGCTAATGAATACACCTGGAGGTCAGTCTGCAATAGATGGTTTGGAGCTGCTTGAATAAATTACAAATAATTTGATTAGTTTTGACGATTAATCAAAACTAAAAAGATATGA
>Ga0102940_1000297_pt1 | contig 34615 bp, 31 predicted proteins | sample SalPonR2_C_D1_MG_FD_78215 | JGI IMG/M metagenome (GOLD analysis project Ga0102940, IMG submission 78215) | Salt pond soil microbial communities from South San Francisco under conditions of wetland restoration - Salt Pond MetaG R2_C_D1_MG | ecosystem: Environmental > Aquatic > Marine > Intertidal... | reverse complement strand
TCGGGGAGGCAATATAGCCCCGGGTTTGGAGATGCGGCTGCGTGCTATGCACGCATTCACGGCCCGCTTACCAAAAGTCGAACGGCAATGGCCGACAGAATGGCTGGGGGACACTACGGAGCACGCCTTACAGAATGGTGCTCTAATGGGAACTCTCCTGGAATTACAGGGGTACGTTGAGCGCTGTCGGGCACAATTTGGGCACCTTAACGTATTATTAACGGGGGGAGACGGTCTTTTTTTGGCTAAAAAATGGAAAAGCCAGATATTTGTGAACCAAAATTTAGTCCTGTACGGATTAAATAAAATTCTTACGCATAATGTGGAGCGTTCGGAATAGATTAATTGTGCTGGGGTTTGTGTTGTTGGGAGCTTTCCAGGTAGGAATAGCCCAGCCTCACTCTACCATTATACCGAAACGGAACTCCCCTTACTCCCGCTTCGGATTAGGGGATCCCGTCACCCAGTACTACGCTGCACAAACCGGAATGGCAGGGATGGCGGCATCATTTAACAACCACTCCCGGGCCAACCTGGTAAATCCGGCCTCCCTGGCCTGGATGCGCTTTACGGCTTTCGAGGTAGGCCTCAGTGCCCGGCGTTCTTCTCTGTCGGAGGAACAAACCGATGGCTCCACCGATCTTTGGAGTGGCAACCTGCGCAATCTATCTCTGGCTTTTCCATTGCGCAACTCCATCAATCAGGTGGTCGACCGTCGGCGGGCTAAATTTAACTGGGGCATGTCATTCTCATTACAGCCCTTTACGGAAGTGGGATACAACCTTGAATTGGAAGAACCACTGAGTGAGGGGGATGGTGAGAATACCGAAACCTTTGTCAATTCGCTCAAAGGAACAGGCGGAACTTACCGGCTGGTTTGGGGGAATGGGTTTCGTTACGAAAACTTGTCAGCCGGTTTTACCGTTGGGTATTTGTTTGGGCAGATTACAAACAGCCGCCGGGTGACGTTGGCTAATGTCGGCGGGGCCGGCAGTTCGTACGCATCCGAATTTTTGGATGAAATTTCTGTTCGTGGTCTGACCTGGTCGGTTGGTACCCAATATCAGCTGGTCCTGCAATTGGATGAAGACACTAACTTTGCGGAGAAAAGCATCACCTTCGGTGCTTACGGTAATTCTGCAACGTCGTTCAATACTAGGGCCGATCAGTTTTATTCGCGGGATAATCGAGCGCTGACCCCGGTTACCGATACGCTGGTATACAGCGAAAATGTCGAAAATACAGGCCGTCTGCCCGCTCAGTTTGGATTCGGTGCCATGTATCATGATTTAAATAAATTGCGCCTGGGAGTAGATGCTTCGTTTACCAACTGGAGTGGCTATGAGAACGGTGCCAAGCCGGAAGAGCTGGCAAACGCATATCGATTTGCCGCCGGTGTGGAATGGATACCTGACATCGAAGCATTCAATAATTATCTGCAAAAGATACGTTACCGCCTGGGCACGTTTTATGGGACCGACCCGCGTACTGTGAATGGGCAGCAACTTACGGAATACGGCCTGTCATTGGGTATAGGCCTGCCGTTAATTCGCCCCCGACAGCAAACGTCGTATATTGATTTGGCGGTGGAAGTTGGTCAGTTTGGTCTGCAACAAGCGGTACGCGACACGTATATACAAATGACAGTAGGATTTACACTCAACGATAACACTTGGTTTTTCAAACGCAAATTTAATTAACTATGAAGGTATTACGTAACCTGATCTTGACTGCGGCTTCTTTCGTATTGTTCGTGGGTACTGCCGGCGCTCAATGCGAAAGCTGGGACGGAAAAGATTTTCAGCAGAAGGCCATGGAATACCACGTTTTATACCGTGGAATTGTCAAAGGCAAAGCTGCCGCTGATCTGGCCAAGATCGATGACGAAAACTTTAACCTGGCATTCAGCAATTGGGAACAGGCTTATGACATGGCTCCCATGGCAGATGGCAAACGTTCCTACCACTTCACCGATGGGGTAGAACTGTTGAAGGCACAGGCTATGCGCACCGACGACGCTACAAAAAAACAAGAATTTGAACAGCAGGTAGTTGCTCTGTACGATCAGTATATGGAGTGTTTCCCCAATAAAAAAGACATTGCACTTGGTCGTAAAGCCTATGACATGTTTTACATGGGGGCTTATGGCTATCGCGAATCTACTTTTGAGGCCTTCCGTACAGCCGTTATGGAAGGTGGCAACAGTGTAGAGTACATTATCCTGGATCCACTGGGGCAGTTAGTCAAGTACTTGTTCGAAAATGATAAGCTCTCTCAGGAAGAGGCGCGTCAGGTGCTGGAAGAAGCACAGAAATTGGCAGAGTATAACGAGGAGAACAACGAGCGCTATGCTCAGTACTACAACTCGGGCAAGGCCTTAATGATGAACCACATCAAGCCGGTTGAAGATCAAATCTTTGACTGTGACTACTTTAAGGCCAAGTTGATGCCGATGTATCGCGAGAATTCAGATAGCCTGGACATCCTGCGCTACGTGTACAACAAACTGGTTGCTCAGGGTTGTGATCCGGAAGCGCCGGATATGCAAGAGCTAAAAACCGACTACGAAACGAAGGCTGCCGATATTAATGCACAACGCGAAGCGGAATTTTTAGCGAAAAACCCAGGCGTTGCGGCTCGCCGTTTGTATGACGAAGGCGACTTCGAAGGAGCAATCGCCAAGTATGAAGAAGCTATCGGCAACTCAGATGATCCGGAGAAAAATGCGGAGTATTACTTCGGTATTGCTTCTATTCAGTTTCGCAAGCTGGATCAGTACGGTAAAGCGCGCTCTAATGCCCGCAAAGCTGCTGAATTAAAAGATAACTGGGGCCGCCCATACATGTTGATTGGCGATATGTACGCTTCCACCAGCTCAAGCTGTGGCAGTGATGGTTACTCTCGAGGATTGGCGGTGTTGGCAGCGATCGATAAATACGCTTATGCCCGCTCTATTGATCCGGAAGTAGCTGACGAGGCTAGTGAAAAAATTGGTCTGTACAACGGCTCTATCCCCACCAAAGACGATGTCTTTATGCGGGGTAAAGAAGGTGCTACGGAGCGCGTAGGATGCTGGATTGGTGAAACTGTCCGGGTACGCTATCAATAACCTTTTTTCACTGGTAAGGCAAAAGGGCTTTTCTTCGCTTTGGGCAAGGGAAGCTCTTTTGTATTTTTATGGGCCAAAAGTAAATAATCATGAAGACACAATCCTTTTTTTTCCTGGCAGCCGGCCTGCTGTTTATGGTGCTGGGCTGTACGCCAAAAACGGGTGGCGAAATCGTTCGGGAAACACCCGATGAGCCCACGCAACCGGTCGCAGAGCCAATAGAAGTCGATCCTTGTGCAACCTTCGATGATGCGCCAAACAAGGATAGGGTCATGCGCAACTACGTGCTCTACCGCGATTTTCTGAAAGTGGAAAACTGGAGCGACGCCTACGATCGTTGGCGAAGGGTATTAAAGACTTCTCCTGCGGCAGATGGAAAACGCAATACCGTGCTTACCGATGGTATTCGCTTCTACGAGCATTTTATGGCTCAGGCAGAAGGCGAGGCAGCCAAAGACGCCTATGTGGATAGTATTTTTATGATGTACGATCGCATTGATCAGTGCTATCCGGAAGGGGGTTATGTGCCGGCTCGAAAAGGGTTTGATTTGTATTACGAATATCCCGGACGGGCTTCCCGCGAAGAAATTTACAGCTTGTTTAAAGAAGCAATTGATAAAGGAGGCGATGAGACACCCGATTTCGCGTTAAATCCATTCAGTGCACTACTGGTCGAAATGTATCGGGAGGATAAGATTTCCGTTGGAGAAGCTCAGGAGTATCAGCAGAAGGTGCGGGATATTCTGGCTAAAGGCCTGGCCGAATGCGAGGGACGTGCCTGTGAGCGGTGGAAAACTATTGAGCAATACGCCCCCGAGCGACTGGAATACTTTGAGACGGTCAAAGGATTTTACGATTGTGATTATTACGCCGATAAGTATTACCCGGAGTTCCGGGAGAACCCCAATGATTGCGATGTGATTCGTACGGTATTCTCTCGCTTGCGTTGGGGTGGCTGCTCCGATGATGATCCGCGATTTCAGGAATTACTGACTGCCGCCAATGCCAACTGCCGCTCTACGGATAAGGGCATCATTGGTCAGGCGTATGAGTGCCTGCGTAATGCGGATTACGATTGTGCCGTGGAGAAATTTCAACAAGCCGTATCGGAGAGCGAAAACCCCGAACGACGCGGTGAATATCTTTTACTGATTGCAAAAATTTACAATGCCCACCTCAAGGATTTTTCAAAAGCCCGTGATTATGCCTTGCAGGCCGCTGAAGAACGCTCTAACTGGGGCGAACCCTACATTTTGATTGGACGACTATATGCATCGAGCGGCCCCTTGTGTGGCCCCGGGCGGGGCTGGGATAGTCAGGTGGTTGTCTGGCCGGCCATCGATATGTGGCAACGCGCGAAACGCATCGATCCCGACGCTGCTGCGGAAGCTAATGAGTGGATTCGCCAATACGCCCAGTATATGCCGAATAAAGAAGACGTCTTTATTCGCAACTTAAATGTGGGCGATAGCTTCTATGTAGGCTGTTGGATTCAGCGCTCGACGACTATTCGCACCGCCGACTAAGCAACTACTATCGGTCGGTTCCTTTGCTGGGGCCGACCGAAAATTAAATGTTATCTTATGAAAGATCCGGCTACAAAACGGTATTTCCGGTTTCTACAACGGTTATTCCTGTTTTTTCTTCCTCTCTTCGGGGTAATGATACTTATTGCCCGGGGGCTGGATCTGCCTTTCGACTGGTCTCGTCTGGCCGGCATGGCAGCACTATTGTCGGCCGTACTGGCGAGTCTCTCCTCATACCGCACAACAAAAAAAGAATTGTCCCGGCAAGAGAAAAAGAATAAACTCTAACCAGGAGGGATGTATACAATCAGCCTTAAGCCTGATTACTCCTGAACCTTAGCTCCATAGCTGAGATCGCCGGCATCGCCCAGTCCAGGTACAATGTACGATTTAGCGGTAAGCTCCTCGTCGATATCGCCCAGCCAAACCTGAGCCTGTGGGAAAATACGTTCTACGTATTCGAGTCCTTCCCGCGAAGCAATAGCGGTGGCTATGTGAATGTGCTCGGGAGTGCCGTGTTGCATAAGCTCTTTTATGGAAAGCGCCATAGACGCCCCGGTAGCCAACATGGGGTCAGCAATGATTAAGGTAGCGCCGTCGAGATCAGGGCAGGAAATATATTCCATTCGAATGTCAAAGCTTCCGTCTTTATGGTGCTTGCGATAAGCGGAAACAAAGGCATTTTCGGCATCATCCATCATATTGAGCATTCCCTGATGCATAGGTAATCCGGCCCGTAGGATGGTAGCCAGGACTATGCGATTGGTCGGTAAATGAGATGTTGCGGTCCCCATCGGAGTAGCTGTTTCGCGCTCTTCGTAGGTAAATGTTTTGCTGATCTCATAGGCAAAACATTCTCCTATCCTTTCCAGATTGCGACGAAACCGCATCGTATCCTTTTGGATCTCCTCATCGCGTATTTGAGCAATGAAGGTGTTGAGTAATGAATTCTTTTTTCCTAAATGTTGCACCATAACCGTCTATTGATGTTGAGCAGCTAATGTAGAAAAAATGACCCAGCAAAAGGGTGGTATTTGTCAATATGTCTGACCCATTCCGATGATTTTAGGCGAGTTTATACCGCTCCCGAACTGGGATGGGCTTTGTCCATCCCCTTCTAGCGAGTATAGATAGTCAACCCGCGCCACCATCGATACGTCCCACGAATCTCTCTTATTCACGATGGGGCTGGTTTGGCCCGGCGGGACATCGGTCAGAATAGAGCGGGCAGCGAGTGGACGTATCTCTTATCCAAGATTTTCTATGGCTTTCGCCAAAAACGTCTGGTAAAGGTCGCGCATGCCGATCCAGCCTTCTCGTTCATGGAAAGAGGAGTTGTGCCAGAGAGTGACTAGGGGGGCACGGTTTTGGCGGCAGTTGCGGAGGAGATTATTTAGCACGGGCAATGCTTCTTTTGCCGTAAGGCCCATATAGCGAAAAAGGGTGACATCCATGACGGTAAAAGGAGTCAGCAGCAGGTCGGTAGCTCGCTCGGCATCCAGGTCATACCAGGGGAAGGTGCCCCCATAGCCGGCCCGAAAACCGGGCTGTTCTGGAAAGCCCAGGGTATAGTCGTGGCGGATGCCGGCACGCAGTAGGTTGCGGTATGTTTCGGGAAAGCCAAGGATGAGAAAATGTTGGCGACTCCTGCGCGGGGGATCACCGTTCAGGCTTGTAAAACGCTCCACTTCTTCCACCAGTCGGTCGAATTGGCGGTTCGAGGCATAGGAAGGGTGCAGGCCACAGGTAGCGGAAGCACACACCTCCCGGAATAGCGCCTGGAAAGCAGGATGGGTGTGGGCTATATTGCGATCGTAGCGCCCATAGCGACCGATCAACCAAAAATAGCAGGCTGGTAGTGCGAAGCGACGGTGCAGATCAGCCAGCCAGGCAAAGGTGTGGTAGGGGTCTTTTTTTTGCCCGGAGAGCACGGACAGGCGTTCTTGCCAGCGGTGCCAATCCCAGCGAAAGCTATCCCGGGCAAGTGCTGCCAGTTGTCGCCAGTAGGGGCGGTGCCGGTAAGCCCAGACCAGATCAATGTCGTAAGTAGGCAATACCTGATACTCAGGCTCCGGAGCAGTAAGGGGAATGTTTCGGGCCTGAAAAAAGGAGCGCATGGCAAGCATCCATTCGTTGATGAGCGGACGCTGCAATACCCCGTGCTGTGCCATCAGACTGGCGCTAGCGGGAAAGCGACCGTGGGTGTCGGCCGAGAAAGATTGGTACTCTTCATAGCGGCTCAGGAGGTAGAAAACCGCTGACCCCACATCGAATGGCCAGTCACTGCGTGTTGAGGTGACTGGGAATAGCCCAAAAGTGCCTTCCCGCTGGTAAATGGACGGTCGTGGATGATCCGTACCCGTGGCAAAAAGTAATCCGTCAGGCAGGAGGTGAAGGTCGGAGGGTAGGGTAGGGTCATCGCTGTAATTAATGCGAATGCCGGTCGCCGATCGGAGATCTTCGGGCTGTTGAGTGTAACGAACCGGATGCTCAAAACAGTGTTGCAGTATAAAGTTAAAGCTGTAGGTAAGGCGGGGCGTAATACGGGGCGAATAAACCAGACAAAAACGTGCCATGCAGGTGATATTGGAAAAAGACAAAGACCGCATCCCCGACAATTATGTGTAGTTTTCGTAGGCGGTGCTGCTTTTTTATGGTAAAAATAGTAAATTTAGAAAGTAGTGTTGGCGAATTGTACTCAAAACAATCTTTCCCCTCAACCGTATAGGGTAAAATCCCGTTTCATTAATCTGTACATCCCGGCCAGCGGGATTCTCTATCATCAACCAGAAATTATGACTATAAAGGCTACTCCGGTTCTTCTCTTTCTTTTTCTACTCTTGACGGTTACTCCGGCAGTGGCTCAGCAGCGCATTGATTTGGGGAAAAACAACTACGATGATAAAAAAGGAATCGTCTATGATAAGGAGACGACCGTAGATTTGAAGCTACATACCAACGGGGCTTCCTTTGGGCTTAACTTCGGTACCCTGGAAACTTTTTACAAAACCCGCTATTGGCATGTGGAGATTGGTGAACTCAAACACCCGCGCGAGACCCGTCAAAGCCGCAATTTGAGTACCGGAGGGTTTGGCGGATCGTTTCGGTCGTATTTTTTTGGTAAACAAAACAACTTTTTTGTCCTCCGCGGGGGCATCGGTGGTAAGCGCTACCTTTCGGAAAAAGCTCGCCGCAAAGGTATTGCTGTAGGCTATAGCTATGAGGCCGGGCCTTCCATTGGTATACTAAAACCATACTACCTGGTGCTGCGCTATGTCTCCGAAGATTTTGGCCGGCCTAATTTACGTAGCGAGCGGTACTCTGAGCGCAACGCACAACGTTTCCTCAATAATTCCAGCATCTTTGGCGCCGATAGCTTTACGAAAGGGCTGGGTGAAATCTCTTTGGTGCCAGGCCTACACGGTAAATTCGCGATGCACTTCGATGCCGGCGCTTTTGATGAGGTGGTAAAAGCAGTGGAGGCTGGTCTTATGCTGGATTTGTTTTTCCGTGACATACCAATTATGATAGAAAGTCCATTAGTGGAGGATCCCAATAACCGCTCGTTCTTCCTTAATCTTTTCGTAACTTTGCAGCTGGGAAAACGTTCCTAGAACAAGCAGCCGCAGGCCTGCAAATTGACAGGTCCTTTACAAACATTTTTGCATTACGGGTGTATTCCTACTACGAACTTTGCCGACAATTAAAAGGAGGCTTTTTATGATTGAATTACCTATCGTTGAGAAAAAAGAACCAAAACGCCGCAAGCCAGATTGGCTACGCGTAAAGCTGCCTATTGGTCCTGAATATAAAAAAGTACGTCGCCTGGTAGACGACTACAACCTGCACACTATCTGTCAGAGCGGGAACTGTCCTAACATGGGAGAATGCTGGGGAGCTGGAACGGCTACCTTCATGATTCTGGGGAATACCTGTACCCGCTCTTGTTCTTTCTGTGCGGTGAAGACTGGTCGTCCGCCCGAATACGACGAAGATGAACCACGCCGGGTTGCCGAAGCGATCGATTTAATGGGGGTTAAACACGCCGTAATTACGTCTGTAAATCGCGACGAACGTAAAGATCGCGGAGCAGAGGTGTGGCACGAAACTGTACGAGCAATCAAAGAACGTACCCCCCAGGTAACTATCGAAACGCTGATTCCGGATGTGCGCGCCACCTGGTGGGCCCTGGAACGTATGATTAGCCCCGGGCAGGAAGTGGTTTCACACAATATGGAAACGGTGGAAGCACTGTATCGAAAAGTGCGGCCACAGGCGAAGTATCACCGAAGCCTGGAGCAAATTAAGCGCACCAAGGAATACGGGAAACGCACCAAGTCGGGCATTATGGTCGGTCTTGGCGAAACGGAAGAGCAGGTATTCCAGGTCATGGACGATCTGGTTGAGCACGGATGTGATGTGCTGACCATTGGACAATACCTGCAGCCAACCAAGATGCACCTTGACGTACACGAATATGTACATCCCGATACGTTTGCTATGTATCAGGAAGTGGGTATGGAAAAGGGGTTCGACTTCGTGGAGAGTGGTCCTTTAGTTCGCTCCTCCTACCATGCGGAGCGCCATCTGTAGACAGATGTTAAGGTGATAAAACTAAAAAGCCCGCTGTGCTATACAGTGGGCTTTTTATTTGGAATTCTTAAACAACTTCTTGGAGTATTTTACTTTTCAAACCCCAGGGCACGGCGCATTTTGGTGTAGATATCAATATTCTCGTAGATGCCGGCAAATAGTTCGCTACCGGGGCCATAGGCAAAAACGGGGATGAGCGCAGCAGTATGGTAATCGGAGGTAAAAGCCGGCTCGATGCGGCCAAAATTGGAGCCGGGGTTGATGGCAAAGCCTCCGGTTTCGTGATCAGCGGTGACAACAACTAAGGTTTCTCCATCTTTCTCGGCAAAATCGAGGATGGCTCCAATCGCACTATCGAAGTCAATCATTTCTGTAACGATATAGTCGGAGTCATTAGCGTGTCCGCCCCAATCGATTTGAGAGCCTTCGATCATCAGGAAAAAGCCTTTATTGTCTGTATCGCGCTTATTGAGGAAATCAGCCGCCATCTTACTGGCTGGCTTCAGGTAGTCGCGGCCCTGACTAACGGGTAGCGGGTCAGCATCAGCCGTAAAATAAGCAAAGTTGCGCGTATAGTCTGGGTTGACTCTTTTCAGGTTTCTCTTGAAATAATCAGAAACCAGATAGCCTTTCTCTTCCAGCTCGGCGTAGATGTTGCGGTCGTCACTCTCCCGTCGATCAAAAAACTTTTTGCCTCCGCCGACAAAAAAGTCGATCTCCGTATCTAAAAAGTCCGCAGCAATATCTTCGTACATAGTACGCGATTTTTCGTGCGCAATAAAGGATGCCGGGGTAGCGTGGACAATAGTAGAGGTCGCTACCAGGCCCGTTGCCAGACCGCGTTGTTCTGCTTCTTCCAGAATTGTTTCTATCGCTACGGTATCCGGGTCGACGCCGATGGCCCCATTATATGTTTTCACCCCACAGGCGAAAGCTGTAGCACCGGCAGCTGAGTCGGTGACCAGGCTATTCGAGGCATAGGGCTTGTGTAAGCCTACAATGGGCATGCGTTCGAGCTCCAGTCGATTGTTGTTCATGTAAAGGCCGGCACTGATTTGTGTCAGGCCCATCCCATCTCCAATCAGCAGGATGACATTTTTGGCTTTTTTCTGTGGCCTTAGATCATTAGATGGGGATGGATTGGGGGCTTGTGTGGCACAACCCACTAAGAGCAATGCGAGGACCAATACCCGAAAAATGGTTGTCATGTTTGATCTCATTTTAGTATAAAAATGCATAGCAGCTCCAAATAGTTTGACCGCTGTATGTACGGCCGGCTTATCGTTGCAATTGGTAGCGTTTTCCCGGTAGTGATTGTACTACCCCTTTGCATTCCAAGTCGAGCAATATAGCGGCCATACTGCTGCTGTTTTCACCCGTTGTATATATGAGCTGATCAATATGCAAAGGGGAATGGTCACGGAGCAAATCTACAATATTTTTTTGGTCTGCCGGCAGCTCTTCAAACAGGACTTGCTGCTGCACGACGTTGCCTTTGGGCTTATTCCAGCCCAGGATATAGGCAATGTCTTTTGCCGTCTCAAGCAGGCAGGCCCGATGCGATTTGATCAGCTGATTACACCCTTGCGAACGCTGATCGTTTACGCGTCCCGGCACGGCAAATACTTCTTTATTATACCCATTAGCCAGGTTGGCGGTAATAATGGAACCTCCCTTAGCTGCCGTTTCGATAACAATGAGGGCATCGCACATACCGGCGACAATACGGTTGCGCATGGGGAAGTATTCTTTTTCGGGATAAACAAATGACGGGTACTCACTCAATAATCCGCCTGCCTGTGTCATCTTATCGGCCACATTGCGGTGGGCCGCCGGGTAAAGGTACTGATGGCCATGCGCCATGGCTCCAATAGTCGGTAACCCTTCGCGTAAAGCGGCCCGGTGCGCACAGATGTCAATACCGTAAGCCAACCCGCTGACAATGACAGGTTGATAGGGCGCAAGATCGGCAATAAGCTGGTCGCAAAAAGCTAATCCTTCACGGGTAGGCTTACGGGTACCAATAACGGACAGCATGCGCGGGGGATTTAGGCTCTGATTCCCCTTATAGAATAACCCGACCGGGCAATCGAAAAAGGGGCGTAGTCGCTGTGGATAATCCGGCTCGTGGTAATAGATGAGCTGTAATCCCTGCGTATTCATTTTTTCCAGTTCACCTTCGGCTTTCGCCAAAATCTCAGGATCCTGAATGTTGTCAATAATCTGTTCGCCGATACCGGGAATCTGCTCCAGGGATTTGCGGGAGCTGCGGAATACTTCTTCTGCACTACCACAATAGCTCACGAGCGTCTTGGCTGTTTGGGCACCCACTCCGGGTACACAAATGAGCGCCAATTCGTAGAGTTTAGTGTTCATTTTTATCAGGCATTAAGTGATGTGGGTGTTCTGGAAGCGGGGAATGCCTGATCAGTTGCAACAGTAATTGAAAAAAAAATTGGTAATCCACTCGACTGCTGCTAAATTTATCGTAGTTATGCCTAAAGTAGCGTGGTTTGAAAAACAGCGAACCTACTTTACGCATGGCATAAAAATACACATTCTAGGCTTTCATTGCAATACCCGGGGTTATGAGTGAAGAAAACAAAGCATCTGGTCTACCTAAATTAGAACTAATTGTTGTCGCTGTCTTTTTGTTGAGCTTTATTATCTGGTCGGCTAGCAAATGCTCCCGTACCCGTACGGAGTTGCGCCAGGAAGATATGCTGGCTCAGGAAACGGTGCAGGAAAGCCGTGTCGATAGCCTGGCCCGCATCAAGGCGATACAAGACAGTCTGACGCGAATTCGTCAGGAGCAGGCTGCCCGTCGCAAAAAAAATGCCTATACGCCACTCTACGTTACTATTGACGACCTCAATGTGCGCAATGCGCCCGACCTCGACGGTGAGGTTATCGTAAAATTGCCGCTGTATGCCGAAGTCGAGTTTATGGACGAGTGGACTGATTTTACGACCGAAGTAAACCTGGGTAAAGAAGTTACCAATGAGCCCTGGATTAAAATACGGACAGCCAAAGGCCGGGAAGGCTGGGTGTACGGTGCCGGCGTCCACTACTATAAAATGCGCCACCCCGGAGCTTATTAACTATTCCTCTTGTTGATCTATGGTAAACAACTGCAGCTGTTCAATCCGCTTGATCAGGTGCTCGGCATACTCCGCCGAAACGGGATATCCATTGGCAACCAGCTGTTTAATCCATCCTTCGTAGTCGCTGTCGAGTAAATAGTGCTGTGGGGCATAGGGCCCCTTCGCTACGAAGAGGCTGTGGTCGCGGAAACTCATCCAGGCAGTATCATACGCACGATAGCACTCTCCGGCAATAGTCATAGTGGCACCCCGCCAGTCGGGAGTGCAGGGCAGGGCAAAATAGTTGTTACCACGCCGCACGCGTTGATTATAGCCGGCCTGACTCTGTAGCAGGCCATTCGCTAGGATTAAAGAGGACGGCACACCAAATTTTTTGCGCTCCGCAATCGCTACGTGGGCAAAGCGTCGAATAAAGGCATCCTGAGCCTGCGGGTCAATCGGAGTACGCCAATTGGATACTACCTTGCGACGGGTTTCCGGGGGGGTGGACGCCCCCTGCTTGCGAAACCAACCAAATGGGGTGCGATCAAGCAGCGATGCCCGGGTTTTCTCCGGGTTGATTTTTGAAGACGGAACGGTTGCGGCAGGTGGAGTGGCCTTCTTCCTGGCCTCCATGGCGAATGCGGGCTCCGAAAGATTAATATGGAACCGAACGTTCTTTTGGGTTGCCAGGAAGATCAGCAATCCCGCTATCATTAGCCTGACGATATTTTTCCGGATAAATTGGGTGGCAGCCTTTTGCATGACAGTATGTTTGTTTTGTTTCAAAAGTAAAACAAATTGTTTTAAATAGCAAGACCAGGCTTGTTAAATGTCTGATGTGGAGCAGTATGGTTATACCGCTCACGGAGTGGTCTGGGCTTTGCCCATCCACTTCTAGCGAGTGTAGACAGGATGAGGGGCGAAGACGGGTGGAAAATAAGAACGGGCATCCGGCAGAATTCCTGCCGGATGCCCGTTATGCCGCGTAATAGATCAATTCGCGCTACCCTCTTCGCGAAAATGGTTTGGGTGGGGTATCGATGGAGAACCAGAATGCTCTAGGCTTCCACTACTTCTTTAGCTACTGGTAATTTTTCCAGCGCTGCGCGCAGATCTTCGATGAGATCATCGGCATCTTCCACGCCGATGCTGAGTCGGATCAAAGAATCGGTCAGACCTACTTTCAGGCGTTCTTCGCGGGGAATACTGGCATGGGTCATACTGGCTGGATGACCAATTAGTGATTCCACACCACCCAGCGATTCCGCAAGGGTAAATAATCTGGTGTTGGCCAGAATATTGGTGGCGTAATCAAGGGTGTTTTGGTGCAGATCAAAGGAAACCATAGCTCCGGCGTGCTTCATTTGCCGTTGGGCCAACTCATACTGCGGGTGATTCTCCAGTCCCGGGTAGTAGACTTTATTGACTTTGGGATGATCGGCCAGGAATTGGGCAATACGCATGGCGTTCTCGCAGGCGCGATCAACGCGCAGATGAAGGGTTTTAATTCCCCGCAGTAGCAGGAAGCAATCTTGCGGGCCGGGTACGGCACCGATCGCGTTTTGCGTAAAGCGGAAATGCTCCTCCATAGCCTTGTCTTTAACAATGACCGCGCCGTGGACGACATCAGAGTGGCCACCCAGGTATTTTGTAGCCGAATGCAAGACCATATCAGCCCCCAGTTCGATGGGTTGCTGCAGATAAGGGGAGGCAAAGGTATTATCGACACAGGTCAGGATACCGTGCTTTTGTGCCAGAGCACAAATGGCCGCAATATCGACAATATTAAGCATGGGGTTGGTTGGTGTTTCTATCCATAAGAGCTTAGTGTCTTCGGAAATAGCGGCTTCCAGTTCGTCCACAGAGTTCATACCGATAAAACGCGACTTGATACCAAAACGAGCGTGTACCTTGGTCAGTTGCCGGTAGGAGCCCCCGTACAAATCATTGGTCGACAGTACTTCATCACCCGGGTTTAATAACCGGATTACGGCATCCATGGCCGCCATGCCACTGCTGTAGCAAATAGCTGCCTCACCGCCTTCCAAAGCGGCCAGGTTTTCTTCCAGGACAGAGCGCGTGGGGTTTTGGGTACGGGCGTACTCATACCCCTGATGCTCGCCCGGAGCAGACTGGGCGTAGGTGGATGTCTGATAAATGGGTGTCATCACTGCTCCCGTCGAGGGATCAGGTTTTACACCGGCGTGAATGCACTTGGTTCCGAATTTCATAAGTCTGGATGTTTGGAGGCCGGAAGCTAGAAACTAGACATAGTGTTGTCCAGCCTCTAGTCTCTAGCAGCTTAATTCTCAAATTACTTTCTTTGCATAACTTTTTTGGCGGCAGCCACCACATCATCAACGCCCAGGCCATATTTATTAAGCAGGTCGAGGGGCTTTCCACTTTCGCCAAAAGAATCATGTACACCAACCAGTTCCAGTGGGGTAGGTTGATGGCGGGCGGTCACCTGCGCGATAGATTCGCCGAGCCCACCGGCTATCTGATGCTCTTCGGCCGTGACGGCACAACCGGTTTTGGCGACGGAGGCCAATACAGCTGTTTCATCTAACGGTTTTATGGTGTGGATGTTGATCAATTCGACGCTAACGCCTTCTTTGGTGAGGATTTTGGCGGCTTCCACCGATTGCCAGACCATGTGGCCGGTAGCAAAGATGGTTACATCGGTACCCTCAGCCATGGTAATGGCTTTACCAATTTCGAACGTCTGCTCGTCGGGGGTAAATATTGGCCAACCGGGGCGGCCAAAGCGGAGATATACCGGCCCGTCGTGGTCGGCAATGGCAATAGTTGCTGCTTTAGTTTGATTGTAATCGCAGGGGTTGATGACGGTGAAGCCCGGCAGCATCTTAGTCATTCCGATATCTTCCAGTATTTGGTGGGTAGCCCCGTCTTCGCCCAGGGTTAGTCCGGCATGGGATGCGCAAACTTTGACATTTTTGTCGGAGTAGGCGATCGATTGGCGGAGTTGGTCATACACGCGGCCGGTGGAGAAGTTGGCAAACGTACCAGTGTAAGGAATTTTGCCAGCAGTTGCTAACCCGGCGGCAATCCCCATCATATTGGCCTCGGAAATACCGACCTGAAAGAAACGCTCCGGGAACTCATCGATGAAGTCTTGCATTTTTAGCGACCCCACGAGATCGGCACAAAGGGCAACCACCTCAGGGTTACGGCGGCCGATTTCCAGCAGTCCGGCACCAAATCCGTCACGGGTAGCTTTTTTACCAGTAGAAACAATTTTATCGAGCATGGTATTATTGAATTCTTAGTGGTTAGGAAATGGGGAAGTCACCGAGCGTTTCTTCCAGTTGGCTAAGGGCATCGGCCATTTGCTCATCATTGGGAGCTTTGCCGTGCCACTTGTGGGTGCCCTGCATAAAGTCTACGCCGTATCCCATTTCAGTTTTCATCAGGATAACGATAGGTTTGCCCTGCCCGGTAGCGGCTTTGGCTTCCGCCAAAACGCGCAGTACATCTTCCATATCATTGCCGTTCATATGCAACACATGCCACCCGAAGGCCTCCCACTTAGCGGGTAGGTCACCCAGGGTAATGACGTCGTCGTTAGCTCCGTCAATTTGCTGGCCGTTCCAGTCGACAGTAAGAATGAGGTTGTCCACCTTGTAGTGGTTACCAAAAAGGGCAGCTTCCCAAATTTGACCTTCCTGGAGCTCACCATCTCCACAGAGGCAATACACCAGGTGATCGTCTTGATTGAGCTTCTTGGCCAGGGCCACGCCAATGGCGATGGATAGCCCCTGGCCGAGGGAACCGGATGCTACGCGTACGCCGGGTAAGCCTTCGTGGGTAGCAGGATGCCCCTGCAGGCGGGAATTGATCTGGCGAAAGGTGGCTAGCTCTTCTACCGGAAAATAACCACTGCGCGCCAGAACGCTGTACCAAACCGGAGAAATGTGGCCGTTGGACAGGAAAAACATATCTTCATTAGTCCCCTTCATGTGGAAGGCATTGTCCTGGCGCAATACATCAAAGTAGAGGGCCACAAAGAAGTCGGTACAACCCAGAGAGCCGCCCGGGTGTCCACTGCTAGCCAGGTTGGTCTGGCGGATGATATCGCGGCGCACCTGTGAGGTAATCCGCTGAAGTTGCTGAATGTCAGCCATAATGTATGTATATGATTTAGGAGGTCAGATGTTTGGTAATAGGGGCAAAATTACAACAAAAAGGGCAATCCAAACGAATGGATTGCCCTTTTCTCATGAGGTTCAACCGGATGGTTGCCTCTTTGATATGTAATTCTTAGTTGACAGAGTCAGACAGTTCTTTGCCTGGCTTGAACTTCACTACATTTTTTGCCGCAATTTGAATGGTTTCACCGGTTTGTGGGTTACGGCCTGTACGCGCTTTGCGCTCAGAAATTGAGAATGTACCGAAACCAATAAGAGTGACTTTGTCGCCATCTTTCAGTGCTCCGCTAATGTTGTCTAATACGGCATTCAGTGCATCCGTAGCCTGGGCTTTAGAAATATCAGCACCCTCTGCAATCTTGTTGATCAGATCTCCTTTGTTCATTTCGAAGTGTTTGATTAGCAAATGATGCGTCAAATTTAGGCGCAAACTTTAGGAATACCAAGTTTTTACCTTTAAAAAGCAGTCCAAAATGCCTATTTTTACTAGGGTTTTGGCCGCCTTATGCGCTGTTTGGCGGTTATGTTCTCAAATAAGTTATGTAAAACACGAATTCATGAAACTGCGTACTCCGATTATCGTTTTCTTCGCACTTGCTTTATTTACCGCGGCCACCTCTTTTTCCTGCAGTCGTAAAACAGGATGTCCCGCCTACGAGGAGGTCCATGTCAAACGCAATAAGAAAGGTAAGCCTAAAGAGCGGGGTACGTCCAATCTGTTTCCAAAAAAAATGCGCAAAAGAGGGGGAGGGAAGTAGCAATGGGAACACACCTCAAACCTTCATCGCTTCTGATAATCCTTCTCCAATCAGGTTGAAGATGGTCACGGTGATAAAAATGGCGAACCCTGGGAAAAGGGCCAGCCACCAGGCATCGGTATCGGTCTTTATTTTATTCAGGAGGGTTCCCCAGGTCACCGCATCGGCAGGGAGGCCAATGCTGAGGAAGGATAGAAAGGCCTCCAACAAAATAGCTCCGGAAATACCAAAAGCAATCGTAATGAGTACCGGACGCAGCCCATTGGGTAGGGCGTGGCGCAGGAGAATGCGCCCCTCTGAAATACCCAGCGCACGGGCTGCTTCAATGTAGTTTTGCTCGCGGATACGCAGGAGCTCAGCCCTTACGAAGCGGGCAATGCTTGTCCAGCCGATCACCCCAATAATAGCCATGACCAGAAGTAAAGAGGATTGCTCAATGGTGGCAACAATCGCCAACAACAGCATGAGCGCCGGAATAGAATTCATGACTTCGATGAGCCGCATTACCCCAAAATCGAGGGGCCAGGCGGTCTGCCTGTGGTTGGCCCGCTCCGGTACGAATAAACGGCAAACCCACAGCAGCAGCACCAGGGTGGCTATAATCCACAGTACTCGTCCGATGAGGCTTTCGCCAAAAAACCAGGGTGCCGGGGCGATCCAACCAAAAAATATCCAGGGTATCAGCCCGAGCCCAAAGAGCCAGAACCGTCGCCGTGGCCACTGCAAACGGTCGTCGCCAAAATAGCCAGCTACGGCACCCAAAAAGATGCCGATGAGCGAAGCTACGGTCATAGCCACCAACCCAACCAGCAGAGCGGTACGGGTTCCGTGGATGAGACCGGCGGCTACATCCTTGCCCAGTTCGTCGGTGCCCAGCCAGTGTTGGAAATAGCGGGAAGGGGTGTTTTGCCGCTCAAAAGGCCCTATTGCCCGCATGTTGCGACGGTCAATTGTCGTCGGCGAGTAGGGGATAGGCGCCCGCACCACGGCTTCGTATTCCCGGGTGAGCCAGTTCATTCGCTCGAAGTCGCCCCGTGGAGGCTGTAGCCCCAGATCGACAGCGTAGCTGCGCAGAACCGGCCAGTATGTCTCGCCTTCTATTTGGCAATACAAAGGCTTTTCGTTGGCAAAAAAATCGGCCGTCAGGGCGATGAAGACCAGAAGATACAGGATGCGTAGAGACCAGCGATTAATTGGTTTTTCGCGAAAGCGTCGCCATACCTGCCTGCGGGGTGCCTCATTTTTATATGTTGCAGATGGGGTACTCATGACGACTGCTTCTTTTGGTAGCTCACCCTGGGGTCGGCCAGGGAGTAGAGCAGGTCAGCCAATAGAATGCCCGCCATGGTCATCACCGCCGAGAGTAGCAAAAGAACATACACGACCGGCCAGTCTTGATTGCGGATGGAGTCGACCGTCAGCTTACCCATACCGGGAATATTGAAAATGTACTCAATAATCACTGATCCAGCCAGCATAGCGGGGAAAAGGCTGGCAAACAGGGTGATTAGGGGGAATAATGCGTTGCGAAAGGCATGTTTCCAGATGACTCGTCGCTGGGATAGCCCCTTGGCCCTTGCCGTGCGGATAAAGTCTTGCTGCAATACCTCGATCATGCCGCCCCGCATCTGACGGGCAATAAAGGCCAGGGAGCCGTAGACCAAACAAAAGACTGGAAGTGCAATCTGTCGTAGGGTAGCACCAACTTGTTGCCAGAGATTCCCCTCATTTACGGCATCGTTAACCCGGGTAATGCTAAAAAATTGCAGTCCCAGTTGCGGGTCGGTGAAGATAACCAGAAGCAGAGAGCCTACCCAGAATGAGGGCAGCGAATAGAGCATAAACAGGGCCACCGTACTGACACGATCAAAACGACTGTCTTTATGCACGGCCATATAGACCCCCAGGGGAACGGATAGTCCGTAAGCTAGGATAATGGCCAACAGGTTAATGAGTAGTGTCCAACGCAGGGCCCGGCCAATTTTGGCAGCCGCGGGCTGACCATCGAGGTAAGAACGGCCAAAGTCGCCGTGCAACATACTCTTCAGCCAATGGTGGTACTGATTGTCGAGGCCGTACCAATACAGGGCAGGGGTGTATAAAGCGGCCGGCCGGGAAGACTGTCTCACTTCCTGCCAGGCATCAATTAGGTCGTCATCCGCATTGCCCAAAGTACGAGCAAGAGACGGCTTGTTGTTCAGAAGGGTGTCCAGTCGGTAGACCTGTCGATTGATAAAGGTCGTATCGCTGCGCAGGGGGAGGCCGGTAAGTATTTTTTGCACCTGATTGACCACATTGGGGGCCAGAGTGTCGGGTAGTTGTCCACAGGCTGCGAATAACTGTTCGGTGGATCGATAATATTGTTGAATGGCCGGCCAATTTCCACTCTGACGGATCAATTGCCGAAGGTTTTGCCGGTGCTCGCGCCGCGTGATACGGTAGAGTGTATCTGGATAGGCTTTTGCCGTAAAGGCGAAATAGAAAACAGGTTTGTCGAGGCCGAGCTGTGCCCGGGTATCGGTGTAGATACGCTCGGCTTGCGCGCCCCCTTCTCCCAATTCACCAAAGGCACCCCGGTGATAGAGCTCTACCGGGTCACCCGGGGCCGTTTTACTCAAAAAGAAGGCCAGCACCGAGATGAGAATCAGGGTGGGCAGAAAGAAAAACAGTCGCTTGAGCAGGTAGGCCCCCATAGTGTTTATTGCAGGGGTTCCTTGAGGTTGAAATATTGGGGGTTGAAGCCGGGAGCCAATTCGAAGGGCTCCATGTCAAAGCGCTTATGAACAGCCATGCGTTCGCGCGGGATAAATAGGAAAATATTAACCATCTCGTCGTAGATGATTTCTTGTAGCTCCCGGTACATTTCGTAGCGTTTTTCCGTATCGAGGGTGGTTGTGATTTCATCGATCAGGGCATCGGTCTCGGCATTACCGAAGCCGGTGCGGTTATTTCCCTGCGTATGCCAGCTTTGCTTGGGGTACCAGTCGAGGGTAGAGGTGCTTCCCGCTGATGCCAGTTGATAATCGAGGGCATTCATCAGGCGGAAACCTTCGCGAGGCTCTACGCCATTCGGTTGAATGTCGATGCCGGCTTGCTGGGCATTATCCTGCAAAAGTAGGGCGATGTTGCGGCTGATGTCGCTGGAGGCCGTAAAATTATATGTCAGGGATAGTTCCTGACGTTCGCCATCTATGTTCTTATCGACCGTCCCGTTGTCGTTAGTGTCTTCCCATCCCGCTTCGGCTAGTAATTCCTGCGCCCGCTTAATGTCAAAAGGAATGGGCTGGAGATCGTCGTTGTAGTAGGCAAACTCTTTATAGACCGGGCTGGCGATACGGTCACCCATCCCGGCATAGAGGTTGTCGATGATTTCCTGCACATTGACAGTATGGGCCAGGGCCTGGCGCACTTTTTTGTCAGCCAGGAGAGGGTCGGTACTGTTGACCGAGATGAAATAGTAGGTCATGCTGGGAGGAGAGTACAAGTTGTAGCGCTCGGAGACAAAGGGCTCGTTTTTCAGTTCAACGAACTCGTTGGCGGGAATACTCCGCATGACATCGATCTCTTCGGCACGTAGCGCCTGCATGGCGGTTGCCGGACTCTCAATGGGGACGTAGACAAGGGCTTTGGGGTTGGCTGCCAGTTGGGGATTGTCTTTGGCCAGAGCGTCGCCCCACCAATCTTCTTTTTTATTTAGCACAAGGCGCTCGCCCTGCTGCCACTCGGCGAGGGTGTAGGGGCCACAGCCGGCGATGCGATCGGGGCTGGTTGAGGTTTCCGGCGCATTGAAGTATTCGGCAAAGGTCATTAGGTCTTCCTCGGTCTTCAGTCGCTCATCATTGGCGCGGTCGCCTAATTCGGCCAGGGTATAGTCATCGAGCAATCCCTCCTGATCGTACTTGTATTTGGGGAGAATGGTTAACGTATTGGTAATGATACCCCGGGAGATGATATTCTGGGGGTAGGCTATGACTCGAAGTTTTTTAGGATTATTTTCGTCAACCTGTACATCTTTGATCACCGAGACATAAGCGCGGTAGACAGGAGCTTGCACCAATGGATTTAGGGCAGCTTTATAGGTGAAGGCCACGTCGTGGCCCGTTACCGGGGTGCCATTATCCCAAACTGCTTCGGGGCGTATCTCCAGATCGTAGGCCACACCCCCCGCATAGGGGCCTTCTTCCACGGTGGAGATAGTGGGCGCACTGCTAATTAATACGGGCATGTAATCCAGGGTATAAGGATCAATCTCCTCCAGCAAAGACCCGATGCGTTCGAATACAGCCCGGGAATAGCTGCTGGTCGATAGAATTGGATTAATGCGGTCGGGCTCTACTTCCTGGCGCACAATCACGGTATCTGAGGTACGCTTAAAGTCAACGGTAGCTTCTTTAGGTTCGGTACGGCAAGAAGCCAATGCTAAAAAACTAAAGAGTACGAGGTAGAAAAAAGGTATACGGTTCATAGGATTTCATTTTGCATTTTCATTAGGGCACGCAGGCATAGCGGGTATAAAATTAGGGTATTTGCGCCGAAAAGCCGTAGTATTACGCAGGTGTTTTTGGCGGAAGCCCTTGAGATGGCCAAACAATTTCGCTAAAAACCTATTCCTGTACATAAAACGAATGTATGCCAACTGTATTGATTGGAGGAGGTACCGGGCTTGTCGGTAGCCGCTTGAGCGAACGCCTGGAAGCCAAAGGATACACTGTACTTCACCTGAGCCGAACGGCTAACCTGGCTGCCCGGTTCCCGGCCTACCACTGGGATGTCGAGGCCGGAACGATCGACCCTGAGGCCGTAAAGCAGGCCGACTACGTCATTAATTTGGCCGGTGCGGGGATTGCTGATAAACCGTGGACGCAAGCGCGCAAAGAGCTAATCATCAGTAGTCGTACGGAGACGACAGCTCTGCTGCGACGCAGCTTCACCGATCTGGAGCATCGCCCACAGGCCTTTATCTCCGGTGCTGCTATTGGCTACTACGGGGATCGGGGGGATACGGTACTCACCGAGGAAGCACAACCGGGAGAAGGCTTCTTATCGGAAAGTTGTGTAGCCTGGGAAAAGGCAATTGAGCAAGTTAGCGCAACCGGAATTCGTACGGTAGGCATCCGTATTGGGGTGGTGCTGACGCCTAAGGGTGGTGCCCTTGAGAAAATGCTGTTGCCTCTGAAAGCCGGTGTGTCGACGTACTTTGGTTCGGGAAAGCAGTGGTACTCCTGGATTCATATCGACGACCTGTGCGATTTATTTATTCATGCACTGGAGCAGGGTAGTATGCAGGGCTTCTATAATGGAGTAGCCCCCAATCCGGTACGCAATAAAGAACTGGCCCGCACGCTTTTGTCGGCTTCCGCCAAAAAAGGGCTGGTACTGCCGGCACCGGCTTTCGTCCTGCGTATCGCTATGGGCGAAATGGCCGATGTGGTATTGCAAAGTACCCGGGTTAGCTCCGAAAAAACCGAACATACAGGCTTCATCTTTCAGTATCCGGAATTGGAGCCGGCTTTGGTGGATTTGTTTGATGGTAGACATTAGACATTAGAGGCTAGAGGATTTGTGTATGCTACCACTAACCACTAACCACTAACCACTAACTATACTGGCAAGAGAACCTGGAGACACTTTGAGCTAGTACCAAATGGATCTATTGAGCAGTACTTTAGTTGAGTAGTACGTAGCAAGATGAAGGTACAGGACAAATTGGCTGAACAAGGAGATATACCTACTTTGCGTGCCACCTGCTACTTGCTAGGATGCCCCGATAATTGCCCCGTAGACCAATAAGCAACTGATAAGTAATAAAGCCCCTAAGTTAACAAGGCACTACATCTAGCCTCTAGCAATAAACCAAAGGTTTATGATTTAACATCGCCTCTAATCTTTAAATACCTCGATTTCGCGCTTCTCGACTACGAGGTCAGTAAACTTACCCTTGAAGCGGGTAGCTTTCACAATGTGGTTGTCGATCCAATGGTAGTTTCCACCGCGGGGTTTACCAAACAAGATGGCGTGGTATTTGAAGTTGTGTTTGGCCAGCCATTCTTCCGTTACGGCGCGGTGCTCTTCGGTACGCGAGGTAAAGAAGGTGATGACGTGTCCTTCGTCGTACCATTTATTGAGGATCTTGAGGGCATCCGGATAAGGCATGCACGTCAGCATGCGCTCGGGCTCCTCGTTGGGGATATCATCGCAGATGGTACCGTCGATATCGATGAGGAAATTCTTCACCGTATCGGGCAGAACGGGACTTATGGATTCGCCTTTTTCGTTGTAAGTGGCTTGTAGATTCTTTTGTTTGCTCATGGATGATAGATTGATACCGGATTAAATAAAATAGCCGTGTGCCGGACATCCGGACAAGCACAGGGGCAGATATTTGAACTAATTTTTTCTCCTGGTTAGATTTAGTGTAGGCGAGATTTGCGTTTTGGTGGAACAAAAGTGCAAAAAAATGTAATGGAACTCAAATAAAGTAACTGGTAATAGGATTCATCTTAGAAACTAATATAGTCGATGGGGTTCATAGGCTTGCCGTTGTACCACATTTCAAAATGCAGATGTGGGCCGTCGGAAAGGGTTCCGGTATTGCCAATAATGGCAATTGCTTCCCCTGCTTTTACATAGCTCCCCGCTTTTTTAAGGAGGGAAGAATTGTGTTTGTAGAAGGTGATGATGTTATTTTCGTGCTGAATGCCGATGGTGTTTCCCGTTTCCAGGGTCCAGTCGGATAGAAAAACATAACCGTCGAGGGCTGCTTTAACGGGGGTGTTTTTAGGGGCTAATACATCTACCCCGAGGTGACCTTTATCGGGAGTAAATGCGGCACTAATTTCTCCGTTTAGGGGCGGAATAAAGTAAATTTGTGCCAGGCTGGTACGGCGGTTCTGGAAAGATCGGCTTTCACTCTGTTGTACGATTGCCCCTATTTGGTCAAGTTCGACTTCTTTGCGCAATTGCTCATCGAGCTCCGAGGCTTCTACCGGTTGCAATGAATCTGTCAGGGGGCTAATTTCTTCCGTATTGCGGACGTCATCGGCCGTTTGTACATCGTTGACCAGCATACGTTGTACGTTTTCGTAGTACAAATGGTACGCATTAACCTGACTCTCCAGGGAGTCGATGGATCGATTTAATATACGCACCTCTTTTTCGGCGATTCCGGTACCGTAACCGGGAATATATTTTTTAAGCGGGGTAGCGGCGATCATCAGGATGACAATAAAGGCGACCACTACGATAATGGAAGAGAGTAAAATATAGAAATTGAGCATGGTCAACCGATACGAACCTACCTCCTCGAACGTTTCGTCGTTCATAATTACGAGGCGATAGATATGCCGTAGGTTTTTCAGCCGTTCTTTTAGTGCATTCCATTTCATAAGCGGCAAAGATAGCAGTTTGTATGTAAACACATGCCTTTTCAACGTAGATCAATGCTTGATTTTCGCTCCAGAAAAGGTTAAAATTTAACGTAAGTTTAAAATAAAAAGTACCTGATTGAGTTTAATGGACAAGTTGTTCCGCTCACCAAGGAATGGGTGTTGCCCTTTACTGTCTAGCGGATTTATAGCTGACTCACAGTAGTTTGGGATAATGCATGCACTTCGAGTCAGGTATAAATAGACGGTTCTTTTAGGCTTTACCTAAATGGAAACCGTATCTTTGTCAAGATTAATGCGGAAAATAATAACGGTTTGGAAAAGAGAACGTTAGCTATACTGGCCCTGACGGCGATAAGTCTTCTTTCTTCTTGTGTTACGCAAAAAAGCAAGGACGACCCTTCGGCCTTGAGTATGTTCTACCACAACACCACTGCCCGGTACAATGGCTACTTTAATGCCAAGGAGATTATGAAGGCAACTGTGCTCACACTCGAAGAGCAGCAACAGCATAATTACAGCCAGGTACTCAACTTGTATCCTTATTCTCCGGAGACGGACATGCAGTCGGTCAAAGGGGAATTAGATCGAGCTATGGAAAAAGTGACGCGGGTCGTGGCACTGCACGAAATATCGGAATGGACTGATGATTGTTATTTGCTGGCCGGACAGGCACAGTTCCTTGCTCAGGATTACGAATCGGCCGAAGAAACACTGCGCTACCTGATCAATAATTTCGATCCGGTAGAAGACGCCAAAGATGAACTACGCGAAGAGCGCGAAGGAGAGAAAAAAAGTAAAAAAGTCAATAAGAAGAAATTAGCCCGTCAGCGTAAAAAAGAGGCTAAGCGCAAACGGCGGGAATATAATAAGGAAGTACGCCGCCGTAAAAAAGGTAAAAGTAGTCGGAAAAAAAGCCTGAAAAAAGAGAAAGAAGAAGAAGAAGAGGAAGAACCCAAGGTAAACCTTGACGCTAAAGAGGAAAAGCGCAATCAGATCATCACCGATGAAGACGTAGAGCTTCCCGACAATTACTTTCTCAAGCACCGCCCTGCTTTCCAGGAAGGACGCATTTGGCTGGCGAAAACACTGGTCGAAAGAGATAATTACGATGCTGCAGGACGTATTTTACAAGAAATGCAGGAAGATCCCCGCACCTTCGACGACCTCAAGGAAGAGCTATGGACTACGCAAGCCTACCTGTACCTCGTGCAGGACAACCAACAGCTGGCGATCACGCCGCTAAAAAATGCGATTCAATTTGCTAAACGACGGGAGCGAAAAGCTCACTATTCCTTTATGGTCGCCCAGCTACAGGAACGGGTAGGACTGGTAGCCGACGCTGTGGCTAGTTATGAAGATGCCATTCGTTACAGCAGTAAATATGAGCTAGAATTCAACGCCCGGCTCAATATGACTATCGGCGGATATCGCGCCGGCACGGAGTCAAGCGAGCGCGCTTTGCGCGCCCTGGAGGCCTTACTAAAAGATGATAAAAACCTGGACTTTGCCGGGCAGATCTACTATGCTATGGCTGATATTGCTCTGCAAAATGGGCAACAAGAGAAAGGGATTGAGTACCTGAAAAAGAGTTTGCGCGAAGGCGGAGGAAATGCGGCCCAAATGGCGGCATCTTACCTGACACTGGGCGATTTGTTTTACGAAAGTGAAGACTACGTGCAGGCTAAGCTCTATTACGACAGTACGCTTACTTCCTTACCTAAGCAAGACGAGCGCTATCCAGAGGTATCTGCCCTGGCAGAAAACCTGACCGATATTGCAAGAAATATTACCGTCATTGAGACGCAGGATAGCCTGATTAAAGTCGGTCAGCTTACGCCGGATGAACAAAGAGAGCTGGCTTACAAGTTACTGAAAGAACAACAGGAAGCTGCCCGTGCCCGCGCTGCGAGCAGCAACGGTCAGGGAAACGAGACTTCTAACCGGGGGGCGGTTGCCGGGCGACGCAATGTCGGTCTGAATACTCCGGCTTTGCAGCAGGAAAGTTCCTTTTTTGCGTACGATGATCGCTCGGTAAAACGCGGTATCCGCGATTTTCAGCAACAGTGGGGAAACCGTTCGCTGCAAGATAACTGGCGGCGTGCTAATAATCAGGGGATCAATACTCAGGATGCCGAAGAGGTGCAGGAGGACGAAGTTGTAGCAGCAGCAGCCACAGCACTTACCGACGAACAAATGGATGAATTGCTGGGCGACGTTCCTCGTACCGAGTCGGATCGACGTCGGGCTGAACTGAAAATTATTGAAGCCCTGTTTGATTTAGGTACGTTGTATCGCGATCGCCTTGATAATAATGCTAAAGCCATCGAAACGCTGGAAGAGCTAGACCGTCGCTTTCCACGCAATAACTATCAGCTTGATTCCTGGTACTATATTTACCTCGCTTACCGCGAACTCAACCAAATGGATAAGGCCGAAGAGTACAAAAATAAGATCATCCAAAAGTACTCCGGAACTACCTACGCCAAGGTGCTGCAGAATCCTAATTATGCCGACCAACTGGCGAATAAGGAACGGGACATGAATAAGTATTACGATCAGGCTCTAAATGCCTTCCAGAATGGTCGTCCCGGTGAAGCCAAAGAGATGGCAGAACAGGCTAAAGTTCGCTTTGGTGCTGATAATCCCCTGCAGCCCCGTTTTGCGCTTCTCTCGGCGATGGCCGTAGGGAGCCTGGAAGGGGAAGCCTCATACAAACAGGCACTGGCGGAGGTCATCTCTAAATATAATGGTACAGATGCCCAACGCCGGGCCCGGGAAATCCTGCGTATCCTGGGTGGCGCTACCGCTGCTCTGCCGGGTGAGGCTGAAGAAGAGGCTGCCGGTAATTTTGAGATGACCGAAAATCAGGTGCATTTCGTCCTCGTCGTTTTTAGTGGCGATGTCAATCTGAATAATGCAAAAGTTTCGGTTTCAGACTACCATCGCGAATACCATAAGCTGGATCGACTACGAATTTCTAATATCTTTTTGGGTAATTCGGCGGAGGATCGCATGCCTATGCTCATCGTACGGTCGTTCAAGAATCGCAAAGACGCTATGAAGTATTACAGCGGTGCAATGTCTAATCGCGATGCCTTTATTCCGAAGGATACGAATTATGAGGTTTTTCCGGTAAGCTTGAATAATTACCGGGAAATTCTGCGTAATAAGAGTATTCAGGGGTATCGGTCATTCTTTGAAAATAACTACCTGAATTAAGGTAATGGTATTGGTGGACGGCGGTAGGCTGATGGCTTATCAAGGGTCTACAGGGGCCTTAGGATAGTTTTGAGATGCCTTCAAAAATGCTAGCCTCACAAAACGAGAAGTGGACATCCAGCTGGCAGCTACAAATGTGACAGACACCTGACATCACGGGGCATCTCTAACAAATAGAGGAGTGTTTCTAAAGGAAAAACAGACACATGCTGCAAAAAATAGCCAGGCAACCCCTATTACAAACTTTACGGGTGGTCGCCATTCTGGAGGGGATTAGTTACCTCCTCTTTGCCGTCACGATGCCTTTGAAATACTGGTACGAAATGCCGGAGCCCAATTACTACGTAGGCATGGCCCATGGCTTGCTCTTTATGGTCTACCTGGGCATCGTCGGCCTCTCCGCTTTGCGTTGTAAATGGTCTTTTATGAATACCTTCTGGAGCGGCCTGGCTTCACTCATCCCTTTCGGTACCTTTGTCATGGATCACCGGTTTTTCCGGCACGAGCTGAGAAAGGTGAGGTATGAGGTGTGAGGTTCGGCCCGACGCCTTCAAGGCGATCGGCCGGTAATAGGTTTAGCTCGTTAAGCATGGCGTTTTCCGCTCAGGCCTACGCTGGAAAAAAGTGGACGTGCACATCGGGGTGGGCCAAGAAGGCGTCTAAACGCGATTTATCACGTCTCCTTCCACATTACGCCAATTACGGATAGAAGAAGGGGCTAAGGGACGGAGAAGAAGGACCGTGGTCCTCTAGATCGCGGAGAGGTGGCCGTAATACAAGCTTTTGCATGAAAAAGGCTTCCATTCGAGAGAAAGAGAAAAACCTCGATAAGAGGGATTATACTCGCTAGAGGTGTCTCCTTTTTTAGGAATTGATACCTCACACCTCATACCTCACACCTCATACCTCATACCTCACACCTCATACCTCACACCTCACACCTCATACCTCACACTTCACACTTCACACCTACCTCATATCTGCGGAATCTTAATATCGTACGAATTGCCGGCACTAACCGTCAGGCGGTGGGAAATGAGCCACGGATTGTAGACTTTAAGCATGCGGTACGTGGTACCGTGCTCAGTGGCAAAATCGCCCAGGTTGGGAATAGTTTGTTCAACGGTAACGACGCGATAATCGGTAAGGGGATGGTAGCCGTCACTCTTATCGAGGTAAAATCCAAAACGGCTCGGATCACTCAGGATTTCTTTAATGGCCACAATGCGGAATACGTAGCGCGATGTTTCTTCGTTGAGGTTCATGTCGAAGTAGTTGTCGGTGCGCTGATTCTTTAGCTCGCGCGCCATGCGCGTTTCGCCCATATTGTAGGCCGCAGCGGCCAGCGTCCAGTTGCCGAAGCGGTCTTTCAAATGCAGCAAATATTTACAGGCAACGTGGGTCAGTTTTTCCAGATGGTAGCGCTCGTCCACTTCCCGGTTTATTTCCAGGTCGTAGTGTTTGGCGGAAGCCGGCATAAACTGCCAAATACCCTTGGCTCCGGCAGGAGACGTCGCATTGCGCAGGTTACTCTCCGCTACGGCCAGATACTTAAAGTCCTGGGGGATATTATACTCTTCCAGAATGGGTTCAATAATCGGAAAGATGCGATAGGCCATCTTAATATTAAGCGAGGTGCTGGAGTGCCAGTACGAGTTGACCATAAGCTCGCGGTCGAGGCGCTCGCGCACATCAAAGTTTTTAGTGATCGGCAGGCGCTCGCCGGCAAAAGAATAATTCTTCTCCAGCGCTACGCCCTTAACAATCTGGGGTAAATTACGGTCGTCGGGCTTAACTTTAGCTGCGGTTGGAGCGGAACCGTTGGATGAAGTGCTGGAACGTAGGACGACTAATCCTAACACAGCCGTAATGATAACGGCGTACAGTACGAGGAATTTCTTGGTGTTCATGGTGGGATGGTTTATAGTTTATATCAAGATACAAAATACATAGAAGCCATCCCAAAACATCTTAGGATGGCTTCTAATTTAATTCAGGTGACCCTTTTATTTTCTCCTGATCGGCTTCTTATAGATAGGTACCGTTGAGCAAGGTTCGCCGAACATGATGCTGCGGGCTACCGGACGCAGCTTGTCGGTGATCATCACGTAAGCAGTAAGGGGAACATCAAGGTCACTACAGCCCTTAATAACCAGGCGGGCATCCTCGTACTCTGAGGGGTCGATAGCGTCAATGACGGAGCGATAATGGGCCAGGAGGTATTCTTCCTGGCTTCCCTGAAAGACCTCGGCGGCGTACGGGGCAGCGTGCGAGGCGACCAGCATATAGGCCCATACGGGAATAATGGCATCGGTGCTACAATTGATCAGCACTATTTTATCCTGATACTGCGACCAGTCGTGAGCTTTGAGGTCAGCCCGGAAGTCCTTTTCCTTTAAAATGAGTTCTTTGAACAGATAGTCTTTCAGGTCAAAGGTTACCATTTCCGCCTGGGGGTAGTGGTCCTCCAATTTAAGGGTAATGAGCCCACTTTGGGCAACGCGGTTAACTAGTGGCTTATCAGTGGTCGACATAATTACTCTTCTTCTTTACTTTTATTTAATATTTCCTCGATGGGCGCCTGCTCGCCGATACTGTTCTCGGGCGTCTTGAAATCTTTGGGTTGGGGCAGGTCTTTAATGCTTTTTAGCCCAAAATAGTCCATAAACTTCTCGCTGGTTCCGTAGAGCAGAGGCCTTCCCGGCCCGTCACTACGCCCTAAAATGGTAACAAGATCTTTTTCTAATAGTTTCTGTACACTGTAATCACAACTTACCCCCCGGATTTTTTCCATTTCCGTTTTAGTTACGGGCTGTTTATAGGCGATAATCGAAAGTGTCTCAAGGGCAGCCCGGGAGAGTCGTTTGCGCGTTTTCTGCTTGAGGTGGGTGCCGATTAGGTTGTGGTAAGCGCCTTTGCTCATAAATTGGAATCCTTCGGCGATCTCGACAACTTCGAAAGCAAATTCATCCTGCTGATAGCGTTCCTGCAGGTGCTGAATGGCTTGTTCGACTTCCGGTTTAGCGATTTTTAGTCCAAAATGTTCCTCTAATGCTCCGCGGATGTCCTTCAGGGAAACCGGGCTGTCCGAGGCAAAGATCAGACTTTCAATATGCTGATGGAGTTGTTTCACGGTAGTGTTCTTTAATTACGAACATACGGAATTTCCTTCATCATTGAGGAATTTGTGGACTTAGCCAGAACGTGAGCAGGTAGATGGTGAGAAAAAAGACGACAGCTGCCCCCAGAGCATAATATTGATACCGTTGGTTTTTGGCCGGGGAGGGCTCCGGTATATCAACCGGTTCATTCAGGTCGAGTACATAATCGTAGGTATCGCCTTTGGGCAAAATGCTTAGCTCACACAGGTTATCGTCAAGCATAAAAGAGTACGATTTAGCCTGCACGACATTAAAATCAATAATCATGACCGTTGCATTACAGTGTACGACCAAATGTCCCGTTTCCGGCCCGTGGTAAACACCGATCGCGTATTGACGTCCGGCGTGGCTGCATACATTCCAGTTGAGTTGTGCCAAAATGATCCGGTTTGTGTACCGAGGTACGGTGAAAACTTTGGAATCTTCGCATCAGTGGAGGGGACATCTGAGGCCGGAAAAAGTTGATTCCTACCGCATTCTGCTATAAAATACAAAAATCCGGCTTTTGGCGCAAGCCGGAATGTGTATCTTTCCGGTCTACCCAAAAATGGTATCTGCTATGATTTACGAGTTCAAAGGATTCAAGCCAGTGGTACACGAGACAGCCTACATTCATCCACAGGCGGCCGTGACGGGGAATGTAATTATCGGTCGCGATGTCTATATCGGTCCGGGTGCAGCCTTGCGCGGTGACTGGGGCGGCATCGTGATTGAAGACGGCTGCAACGTACAGGAGAATTGCACGATCCACATGTTTCCCGGGGTGACGGTGCGCCTGGAGGAGGCAGCCCACATCGGACACGGGGCCATTATTCACGGGGCACATATCGGCCGCAACGTCATGGTGGGCATGAACGCCGTGGTGATGGACGAAGCCCACATTGGTGAGGGGAGCATCATCGGTGCTCTGGCTTTCGTGAAAGCTAAAAGTCAGGTACCCCCACACTCCTTGCTAGTGGGCAATCCGGCTAAAGTGATCAAGGAAGTGAGCGACGAGATGCTGGCCTGGAAAACCAAAGGCACCCAGCTCTACCAAACGCTGCCGGGCGACCTGCACGACAGCCTCCGGCCCTGCGAGCCCCTGCGCGAAATACCGGCCGATCGTCCCGCACAGGAAAGCCTCTATGCTACCTGGGAGTCGATTAAGAAGTCGTGACGCCAGGAAAAAATCTAGCTTCTAATTGAACTGTTAGGAGAACTTGGGGCAAGTTCACCAACAGCAATCGTAGCTATTAAGCGGTAATATGGTTACTAAGGCTAAGGTTTTGTGGTTTTATGGAAACTGCTTACTGCCCCCTGAAGAGGTCACCGAGCGTAGCCGAGGTGGAAAATGCCCCCGTTCACGTACTAACCGATACTTTATCCTTTTCACTTCATCCTTTAACCTTTAACCTTTATCCTTGGTACTATACCCGATAGTTGCCTGAAAAAGCAATCAGTAGCTGATAAGTAAAAATGCCCCTAAGTTCATATGACAGTACATCTAATTTCTAGCTTCTAATCTCCAGCTATGCTCCGTTCCTTACTCCTTTTGCTGATCAGTTTCTTACTGAGTTGTTCCTCGGAAGCACCGCCCAGAACAGCTGTGCCCACTTCCGCGGTCGGTGTGGTCGTACTGGGTACGGCACAGGATGCCGGCTATCCGCAGGCGGATTGCCAAAAAGCTTGTTGTGCATCGGCCTGGGCCGATCCTGCCCGGGCCGAGATGGTGTCGTGTCTGGCCATTTACGATACCGCCGCCGGGCAGGCCTGGCTGTTGGATGCCACGCCTGATTTTCCGCAGCAGCTGCAGTACGTCACCGACAGTTTACAGCTCGATCTCGGCGGCATCCTGCTGACGCACGCCCACATGGGCCACTACACGGGCCTCATGTACCTGGGGCGCGAAGCGATGGGCGCCGATGCGATACCCGTCTACGCCATGCCGCGCATGGATACATTTTTGCGTAAGCATGGCCCGTGGAGTCAGTTGGTGAACCTGCAGAATATCGCCTTGCACTCCCTGCGCGATACTGTTCCCGTCGCGCTCACACCCCGCCTGACGGTGAGGCCCCTGCGCGTACCCCACCGCGACGAGTACTCCGAGACGGTGGGCTACAGTGTGCAGGGCCCCGGTCGCTCCCTCCTGTTTATCCCCGACATCGATAAGTGGGACCGCTGGGACCGTTCCATCGATACCCTTATCGCTCGCCACGACCTGGCCTTTCTCGATGCTACCTTCTTCGACGACACTGAGCTGCCGGGGCGCAATATGGCTGAGATCCCCCATCCGTTTGTACGGGAGAGCTTACAGCGGTTTAGCCGGCTTTCGCCAAAAAACCGCAACAAGATTCACTTCATCCACCTCAACCACACCAATCCGCTGCTGCAGCCCGACAGTCCACAGAGTCTGGAGGTAGTTGAGGGTGGCATGCACGTGGCCCGTACGTTTGATCGGTTGGGGTTGTGATGGGATAGCGAAACGAATTATGGCCGGTACAGATGGGGCATTGCCTCGTGTCCAACAGAAGCGCCCGACGGAGGGACCGACAGACGAAGGGACTGAGAGACGGAGGGACTGAGAGACGAAGGGACGAAGAATAGAGCAGTTGAGAATGTTAAGTACAGTAACTGGCTAAAGGGCCAAACTATTAAAATTAAGTAGGATGAACTTAATCAGTAAGGTACTCGCTGGGATTTACAATTTTTATGCTGATGGCGACTTAAAAACGCTATCGGGATTAAATTTTTTTATTGCCAAGCTAGCTCTAACTGCACCGTTAGTTATTTTAGGAGTGTTGATTATTGGTACAATAAGTGATTTCATGGATGTAGAATCTCGTCAATTTTTGCCGAATGACAAGCTTTCTTCTTTCCTGTTTTTTATGCTATTCTTTCCCATCATACATTTCCTTTCAGCGAGAAAAGAGGAGTTGTTGAAGTTTATCGAGCAAACAGAAGAGCAGGAACTGAAAAAGTACTATCGCTATTTTGTTTATACGTTAGTGGCATCAGGTGTCTTATTTGTGGCAGCAGTTCTTATGACCAAATGAGGACTACTGCAATGCTGCTCTAAAGCAATGGCACCATTGAAAGCACAGAACTCCTCTCCACCCACGACTACTATCCCTTTGGGTTGGAGTGGCAGGATAACCTATAGTTTGAATTCTGCGCTAAATGTTCTACGTTTCCGTTTCATAATCGGTGGCTAATTTACGGTTTTTACCAACTAAGCCACTGGCTCGAATTTTTGGGGGTAGCACAATTTGGCCTGGGATCAGAGGTCATTCCCCCCGCCTTCCCGACCATTTAAGGCTAGCCTTATTTGGTCTTGATTTTTTGGTCCTTTTGCATCAAGGCAAAAGGACATACCACCGGCAGTACGAAGGTTCGAAAATACCGGCCGACCGCCTGGGAGGCGTCGGGCCGGTGGCGCAACCATTTTCGCTTCCTTTTCATCGATTGGAAAAGGAAGGCGCCGCAGGCAAGGGGAAGCAGCGCAGGGCAGGAGATTGACCTAACGTGCAGGGCCCTGCCGCCGGGAGCAGACCGCTATCCGTTTCTTGACGCTGAGAAAAGAAGGTATGTAATCGTAAAGCGTCTGTGCCGACAGATCAATATGTGCCT